>Ga0105047_10000020_pt1 | contig 176139 bp, 141 predicted proteins | sample MAT04_FD_78384 | JGI IMG/M metagenome (GOLD analysis project Ga0105047, IMG submission 78384) | Freshwater microbial communities from Lake Fryxell liftoff mats and glacier meltwater in Antarctica - MAT-04 (megahit assembly) | ecosystem: Environmental > Aquatic > Freshwater > Ice > Liftoff...
CCTGGGCCTCCTGGGCCTCCTGGGGCAGGCTCCGCCCGCTCGGCGGATCGACGGATGAAGGCGCGGCGCGTAGCATCCGCGCCTTCCATGCCGACCGACTCGTTCACCCTCGACCGCGGGAGCTTCTCCCTCTTCGTCCACCGTTTTCTGCCTGAGGGCGAGCCCATCGGGGTGGTGCAGGTGGCGCACGGGATGGCGGAGCACGCGGCGCGCTATGCCCGCTTCGCCGGCGCGCTGAACGAGGCCGGCTACGCGGTGTACGCGAGCGATCATCGAGGGCACGGCCGCAGCGCTAGCGACGCGTCGCTCGGTCACTTTGGAGACGAGGGCGGCTGGCGCGCGATGGTCGGTGATCTCTGCGCGCTGGCGGAGCATCTACGGACCCAGCATCCGGGCAAGCCCCTCACGCTGTTCGCGCACAGCATGGGCTCGTTCATGGCGCTCGATGCGCTGGTGCACGAGGGCCCATCGCGCTGGGACAAGGTGGTCTTGTCGGGGTCCGATGCGGTGGGTGGGCCGATGGTGAAGGTCGGAAAGCAGCTCGCGAAGCTCGAGCGGATGCGCGATGGCAAGGAGGGCAAGAGCGCGCTGCTCTCGTTCATGTCGTTCGGCTCGTTCAACGCCGCCTTCAAGCCCACGCGCACCCCATTCGACTGGCTCTCGCGCGACGAGGTCGAGGTCGACAAATACGTCGCCGATCCCCGCTGCGGCTTCCGGATCACCAACCAGTCGTGGGTGGACTTCTTGGACGGCCTCTATCGCACCGGCCGTGACGGCTACGGCGGCGTCATGCCCAAGCGCCTGCCGATGTTCATCTTCGCGGGCAGCCGCGATCCGGTGGGCAAAGCGGGCAGCGGGGTGCGCAAGTTGGTGGAGCAGTTGCGCGAGGGCGGCCTCACCGAGGTCACCGAGAAGCTGTATCCCGAGGCTCGCCACGAGATGCTGAACGAGACGAACCGCGAGCAGGTCACCGCCGACGTGCTCTCGTTCCTCGGCTGATTTCGTCGACCGGCTTGGAGCGCGCACGGGTCTCCGCCGCGAGCAGGACGCGCGCGAGCACGGTGAGCGCCACGCCGACACCAAAGAGGATGAGGAACAGCGCCTCGTAGCGTCCCGCGCTCGCGAGACCGGCCGCCGCGACCACCAGCAAGAGCGCGGAGGCCACGAGGAGTCGGTCGGCTGTCGATGCGCCCCGGCGGTCGAGCATCGGTAGCGCGTCCGGGCGCCTCGCTCCGGAAGGCGCGGGCGGGGGCCGCTTCGGGGACGGCAGGGCTTGCTCGAGTCGTTCCATGTCGGGCTCTCTTTCGTTCGATCACTCCGCGGGCGCCGCGAGGTGTTCGCGGGCGGTACGGCTGGTCTGAGCCATCGAGGGCAGTACGACGGCGGGGTCGGCGGTCCAAGCGCCGTCGGCGATCGGCGCGTGGGCCGCCGAGTCGGCGCTGTGCCGCACCAGCGCGCCGCTGCCCTCGAGCTCGCGCGTCATCGTCGAGAGGAGCGAGGGCGCCATCCCACCCACCCCGACCGCGGCGCCTCGCTTCCGGATCTTGTCGAGACAGCTGCGCAGCGCGGCGATCCCGCTGGCGTCCAATAGATGCAGACCGCCGAGGTCGAGCACCACGTAGGACGCACCGCCGAGGTGGCGTTCGACCATGTCGCGCAACCGATCGTGCGAGGCCGAGAAGAGCGCGCCCTCGAGCTCGATGATCCGGGTGTCCGGCAGCTCGCGCACGCCGCGCACCTTGAGCGCCGCGCCGTCGCCTTTGGCCAGCGCGACCAGCGAGAGCCCAACTCCGAACACCACGCCGGGGACGAAGTCGAACGAGAGGATCGCCACCGCCGTCGCCACGAAGACCACCGCCTCGAAGCGGGCGATGCGAGCGAGTGCTCGGAACTCCCCGACGTGAATGAGCTTCGCGCCCACGACCAAGAGAACGCCCGCCAAGGCTGCCAGCGGGATGTGATCGAGGTGCGCACCCAACAAGAGCACGACGGCCAGGAGAAAGAACGACTGCAAGAGACCGGCGAGGCGCGTCGCAGCTCGGCTCTCGACGGCGACCACGCTCCGCACCACCGCCGCGGCCACGGGCATGCCGCCGACGAACGCGCTGGCGATGTTGGCCAGGCCTTGCGCCGCCAGCTCTTGATCCGAGTGGTGCCGCTCGCCGGTGCGTTGATCGATGCTCACCGCGCAAAGCAGCGAGTCGAGCGATGCCAAGAGCGAGAGCGCGATGGCGCTGGGCAAGAGCGCGATCAGATCGAGCTCGCCCCAGCTCGGCAGCGCCAGCCCCGAGATCCGCTCGGCGTGTGAGGCCTACGTCGGCCTGGCGGATCGGGTGCTCCTCGGCGACACCTGCGCGAACATCCGCGAGCCCGCGAACGAGCGGACCCGCACGGAGCTCGACGCGCTCCTCACCACGGTCTGGGTCGGTAGGCTCGCGCTCTTGCACAGCGCCGCGCGCGACCGCGACGAGGAGGTCGCGCGGGTGGGCAGCCGCGCGACTTGGATAGGGCTGCTTCTAGCGGGATCGGCGCTGCTCTTGGCGTTGGTGTTGGCCCGGCGGCTCGCCGAAGAGATCAGCCGACCGATGGCGGACCTCTCACGCATCGCCCAACGCCTCGGTCGCGGCGACTTCGGCCACCGGGTGCAGACGGAGGGACCACGCGAGGTGGAGTCACTCGCCGAAGAGCTCGAGCGCATGCGCCTCAAGCTCGCGGAGCTCGAGACGCTGAAGCAGGGATTTCTGGCATCCGTGTCCCACGAGCTCCGGACGCCGCTCAGCAAGATCCGTGAGGCGCTCGCACTGCTGTCCGATGGCGCTTGTGGGCCGCTCGAGGAGCGGCAGCGGCGGGTCGTCGGGATCGCGCGGGCTGCCTGCGAGCGGGAGGTGCGCCTGGTCGCGACGCCGCTCGACTTCTCTCGTCTCCGCGCCGGCACGCCGCTGCAGTGGCAAGCGGGCGCTTCGATCGACGAGGTCATCCTCAGCGCCGTCGAGGACGAGCGACCCGACGCACGGGCCCGGAAGGTCGAGGTGCGCCTCGAGCAAGAAGGGGACGCGCCGCGCACCGCGCTCGATCCGGCGATGTTGGAACGCGCGATAGCGAACCTGGTGCGCAACGCGGGCGCGGTCTCGCCAGCCGGAGGGCACGTTCGGGTGCAGCGAAAGATCATCGAGCGCGGCGAACGACCGCACGCCGAGATCCGAGTCAGTGACGACGGACCGGGCGTGCCGGACGGAATCCGGGAGACCATGTTTCACCCCTTCGTGACCAGCGCCGTGGCCCACTCCCCCAAGAGCGTCGGCGTGGGCCTGGGTCTAGCCCTGGCGCGCGAGGTAGCGCTGGCGCACGGCGGCGAGCTCGTCCTCGATGGCTCGGTGGAGCGCGGCGCCTCGTTCGTGCTCTCGCTCCCGCTTCAGGCGCCCATACCGCGCCGCACATCACGCCCGCCGGCCGCGCTCGGCGACGCAGTGGGCGGACGCGCGTGAGCCCGTCCCCGCCCGCCCACGTCCTGGTGGTCGACGACGAGGAAGACCTCTGCGAGCTGCTCTCGATGCGCCTCGAGCACCACGGGTTTCGCGCGAGCATCGAGACCACCATCCGCGGCGCCATCGAGGTGATGGAGCGCGAGATCGTCGACGCGATGATCGTGGACCTGCGCCTGGACGGTGAGAGCGGCCTCGATCTGCTCGACGCCGTGCAGCAGCGCTCGCTCGATCTGCCGGTGATCATGCTGACTGCGCACGGGAGCGTAGAGAGCGCGGTCGACGCGATGGCCCGCGGCGCCTATGGCTTTCTCACCAAGCCCTTCCACGATCACGAGCTGCTCGAGAAGGTGAGGCACGGCGTCGAGCGGGTGCGCCTGCGCCGCGAGGTCGCGGGCCTTCGCCGGATCGTGGGCGGCTCCGAGCAGAGGCGCCTACTCGGCACGGGCGCCAAGATCGCCGAGGTGCGCGAGCGCCTGACGGTGCAGGGACCGAGCCCTGCAATCGGGGATCGCACACGAGCCGCGGACGTGGCGCCCGAGCTCATCGCGCTCATCGAGGCGGCCACCGCCCTCGAGCCGAGCGCCCGCCCCGCGAGCGCGCGCGCGTTGGCCGAGCAGATCGAGGGCTACTTGGACGGCGAGCGCGACGCGCACCGACGTCTCGAGCTCTGTGAGGAGCACATGCTCGCCGCCCAGCGCCACCGCGAGGCCGGCGCGCTGTCGGACGCGCTCCGAGAGCTTGGGCGAGCCATCGCGCTGGTCCCCACCCACACCGCCGCGCTGGTCGCGCTGCATCAGCTGATGACCGAGCTCCCCTCCGAAGCGCCACCCGAAGCCCAGCGCGAGCTGGCGGCGCTGCGTGCGAGCCACGCGCTGGGTTCGGCCCGCACCAGCACGATCCGCCTGCTCACCTGGCTGCTCGCGGTGCCGCTGGTCATCGCGTTCGGCGTAACCGACTGGACCCGGGGCGCGATGGTGCTGGGCGCGCTGCTCTCGGCGACCGCGCTCTCTGCGCTCGCGTGGCGTGGTGAACACATCACCGAGCGCTGGTCGCTCGTGTTGGGGATCAGCTCGTCGCTCGCGCTCGCTACGTTCTCCTTCTTGCTCGGCCCGTTCATCGTGGTGCCCGGTCTCGCGAGCACCAACGCGATGTTCTTCGCCATGACGACGGACCAGAAGCTCCGCCCTGCGTGGCTCGCGCTCGGGGTCCTCGCGATCGCGGTCCCCTTTCTCTTGGGGCTGATGGGGCTCGATCCCCACTACACCGTCGAGCACGACGCGCTGGTGGTCCGCTCGAGCCTCGGCCACTTGCCGCTCGAAGGCACGCTCTTGTTCCTCCTGCTCACCAGCCTCGCGACGGTCATCACCCCGACGGTGCTCGCTGGTCGGATGCGCGATCGCCTCGCCAAGGCGGAAGAGAAGGTCTTCTTGCAGGCGTGGCACTTGCGCCACCTGTTGCCCAAGACCTGAGCGCGCCTACTGAAGGAGCGGCCAGCGCGCGCCCTCGAGCGGCGCGAGCGCGGCCATCAGCCCGGCGTGCACGTCGGCGAGATCGGTGCGCTTGCGAGGATCGAGGCGCAGTGCGCCTCGCAGGACGTCCGCTATCGATGCGAGCTCGGGCACCAAGGCCATCGCCTGTACGCCCAGGGCATCTCCGTCGTGCTGCAAGTGCATCCCCAAGATCGCCATCTCGTTGGGGCCATCGAAGAGCTCCTTGCCCGTCAGCACCTCGAACGCGAGGCAGCCGTAGGCATACACATCGACGGCCATCGGGGAGGGCACGTGGCCTTTGGGCACCAACCCCCAGACCTCAGGGGCGCCGTAATTCGCGGTCGCGCAGCCAGGTCGCACGTTCCGCCCGGCCAGGCCGAAGTCCACCAGCACGGGGGTCTCGAGCGCGGGACCTGGACCGTCGGGGTCGTTCAAGATCACGTTCGACGGCTTCAGATCCAAATGACCCACGCCGATCTCGTGCATCGCATGCAGGCCTCTCGCGACACCGTCGAGCACCGTGATCGCGCGCGGCATGTCGAGGCCCGCGGTCTCCTTGATGCGCTCGAGCGAGGGTCCTTCGACGAGCTCCATGACCAAGATCGGCTTGGGCCGAGCGCCTGCATCGAAGGTGACCAGGCGCGCCAGGTTCGGGTGCACCGGCACCTGCAAGAGCGCGCCAGCCTCCTCGCGGAAGAGCTGGTGGAACTGCTCCTCCGAGAGCGTGCGCGCCGCGGTCCCGCCGTATTCTGGCACCTTGAGCGCGAAGCGCGGGGCGTACTCATTGGTCCGCTCCTCGGAGCGGCGCGCGATGAACACGGATCCTCCTGCACCCGATCCCAACGCGCGGATCACGAAGAACCCACCGAGCGTCCGGCTGGGCGGCATCCAAGGCGGCAGCTCCGCGCGGCGATCGCGCTTCTTGATCAGCGGCACCGCGCTCACCCGATCGGGATCGCCGAGCACCGGCAGCTGCAGGGTGGCCACGAGCGTGGTGCTGATGGCCTCCGCGACGTGGAAGGGCAGATCCTCGCGCAGCGTGTCGACCGCGCTGGCGACCGCATCGACGTACGCCTGCTCGTTGCCCCGCACCGCGTGCAGCACCGAGACATCGACGAAGCGAAGCACCGCACCGCACGCGGGCGCCTCGGCGCGCGGCTCGCCCAGGCGACGACGCGCCCCCTCGACGATCCGTGCGAGCGCGTCACACGCCTCACCGAGCGGCGCCAGCTTCGAGGTCTGTCCGTGCTCTCCCGCGAGCTCTGTCAGCGAGCCCGCGAGCGCGAGCGAGTCGAGCGCGGCGGTGAGCGACAACAGCGCGCGACGCAGCGCTTCCACGCGCGGACCCGCCGCCGCAGGAAGGTAGCGGGCGAGCACCCGCAGCGCGTCCTGTCCGGCCCGCGAGCGCGCTTGGGTGACCCGGGCGCTGCGCTCGGTCCGCTCGATCAGCGAGGCATAGGCCCGAAAGAGCTGCTCGGTCTCGGGCATCATCGAGGCTTCGGCGAACGTCGTGAGATCGTCCTCCGAGCGCAGGTGGGTCACGACGGTGAGGAGCAGATCGCTCAGATCTCCGATGTCGTCGCGGAGCATCGCCTCGCACGCGCGCGCCGCGGCCGCGTGCACGATCCGCCGGAGCGGCGAGGGCGCGTCGTCGCGGGCCCGCGCCAGCAGCACCCGCACCCCTCGGAGGCGCCGCTCCCGGAGCTCGCTCCCCTTCTCCTCTCCGGTGTCGGCGTCGACCAAGTGGAGCAGGGCCCGCAGCCTGCGGACCCGTAGCGTGCGGTGCTGCACCGTATCGCCCGCCTCGATGGGCTCTCGCTCCCGGAGAAAGAGCCACGCCTGAAGCCGCTCGAGGCACTCGTGCAGCGCGCGCAGGGGCGCGGGACTCTTTCCCTTGATGGTCTCGTCCGCCTTGGCCCCGAGCATCAGAAGATCGACGAGCGTCGAGGTCTCCAGCAACGCCAGATCCAGCTCGCGCAGCGCCAAGAAGCCCTGCTGTCGTCCCTCGGTCGTGTCGTACGACGCGTTCTCCAGCCGATCGAGGGTGTCGCTCACCGCCTCGACGATCTGGGTCGCCTGAGCGTGCGCGGCCCGCGATCCTTCCGTCGCGAACGCATCGCGCGCCGCGCCGATCCGCTCGCGTAGCGTGGCCCGCCGATCCATCTCCTCCGCCATCCGCAGGTCGTCGGTCAGCGCACCGATCAACGCCTCTTGGCCATCATCGTCGCTCTGCCCGCGGAGATCATTGAGCCGCGCTATCGCCAGGCGCGCCGCCCAATCGCCAAAGTCGCCGCTCAGTTGCTCTTCGCGCAGCTCGACCAACGCCTCCAGAGCGTCGAGGCCGCCTTGCTGCACCAACGTCGTGAGCAGCTCTTCGGCCGCGTCGGGTTCGGCCTCCGCGGCGCGCGCGAGGCCCAAGATCATCGCGGAGGCCAGGCCCGGATCGCGGCCCATCAGCTCGCCCGAGAGGAGCTCGCCACAACGGCGGATGGCGCGCTCGGGATCGACGGCGATCGATGCCGCCATCGAGGCTGCGGCGCGACGCCACTCGGTCGGCGTGAGATCGGCGGAGAGCGCCTCGCCCATCTCGGCATCGAGACGGGGAACGATCGCCGACAGAAGACCTCGCGCGACCGCGATGTGATGCCACACCAGCGGCTCGCGATCCTTGAGCAGGCGGTTCCAGGCGGCGATCACCGAGTGGCGCTCGAAGATGCTCAGGACGCTTTCGTCCCCGGTGTCGACCCGTCGTGCTGCCTCGCGTGCCGCACGCTCCACCAGCCGCGCCGCCAAGCGCCGCGAGGGGAGCGATCCGGTCGAGGGCACCGACAGCCATTCCTCTTCGAGGTCGCCGCGTGCGATGAGCGCGAGCGCGAGCGCGTCGGCCGAGACACCGATCCCTATCGGCAGATCCAGCGCCAACGCCACCCGAGCCCGGATGGCCGGCCCGCTCAAGCCCCGACGGCTCGACTGCGCCAGCAGCGTGCCGACGAGGACGAAGGTGGACGCGTCGCCCTCGTTCAGCGAACGCAGGACCCGTCTACCGAGCTCCCGCTTCTCATCGCTCGGAGGCAGCGCGGCGCCCAGCTCGTAGAGCGCACCGAGCGCGTGATCGGCGCGGAGCCAGCCCAAGTCATCGAGCAGGTGACTCTCACGCGCCGCCTTCACGCTGTCGTGCAGCGCCGCGGGGTCGAGACCCTCCAGCGGCACCGGCGTGTGGGTCGCCGCCGCAGCAGCCAGCGTGGCGAAACACTGGCGAAACTCCGCACGACGCTCCTCGCCTTCGAGGCGGTGGAGCCTCGCGAGGCCGTCGAGGTGAACCCGTGCATCGCGCATCGACTGGGTCGCCCATCCTACGGGAGAGCCGGACGTTTGGGATCTACGATCTTGGCGTCACGTGCGAACGGCTCACCAGATCCAGCGAGGAGAGATGCCCGCGCCGCCGATCAGGGGGAAAGCCATGATCGTGGGGACCGCTGACTCGATCTGCTCGTTGTCGTGCGCGCCCAGCGCCAGGCGAAGGAGCGATTGAGTGGTGAGCTCGAGGTTCCACGAGAGCGCGTGGGCCGCCGCGATCGCGCTGAAGGAGATGTCAGAAGCCTGATCGCGCAGCAGCGCGTCGCCATAGGCCCATCCCGAGAAGACCAAGCCACCGAGGCCCGCCACCAGCTCGACCACGATCCAGGGCGTTCCGACGAGTTCGTCGCCGAAGACCCGGTCGAGCAAGAAGAGCGGGGTGGGCGCATACGAGGCGAGGAGGCCGATGCCTACCTCCGGGTTCGAAGGATCGAAAGGCGCGACCGAGAGGTTGGGCGCCGAGGCGCCGAAGCCCAGCGAGGTGTTCATCGGACGCTCGAGGATGTGCGCGTAAGGCCCTTCCACGATCCCCTGCGCGCTCGCCACGCCCACGCTGCATCCCACGGCGGCAGCCAAGAGGAGCGCGACGAACGAAGCTTGCGGGCGAGTCATGCGCCCCCGAGGAGCGTGCCGACGGCGAATGGCAGGCGCAGCGTCTCGAACTGCGGCATTCCTGCGACAGTCGTGACGGGCGCGCCGACGTGGCCACCTCGCGGGCGCCTCGCGTATGCTCCGCCCCGTGACGTCCTTTCTCGAGCCGGCCGCGCTTCATCAGACGCGCTTTCGCACCCCTGGGGTCACGCCGGACAGCCGCGGCGTGGTCCTCGGTCAGAAGGGTGTAGCGATCTTTCCCTCACTCGATCGCGCGGTGGCGTTCTTTCGCGCGTACGCCGAAGAGGGATCGCTCGACGAGCTCCTGCCGACCCTGACGATCGAGCGGGTGATCTCGGCGCTCAAGACCCGTGAGGTCCTGGTGTCAGTAGCCGCCGAGTCGAGCTACCGCATGGACCGCATCGCGCAGGTGACGCGCCTAGCTGGGGGTGACGTGTTCACCGGGACCCAGCGCCACTTCGTTCGCTACCGCGACGCCCGCTCGCCGCTGGGCTACGACCTGATCGACATCGTCGACGCCAAAGCCGACGTCGTCCTCTACGCCGACACCTACCGCCAGGCCTACAACGTCGAGAAGGCGCTGCCCTTCGGCGAGCTCATCCTCAAGCTCCAGCCCTACGCCTCGCCGGTGGATCCCAAGCAGCCCTTGTCGCGCGCGTGGGTCACGGCAGAGACAGGCATCGGGCACGCGCTGGTGGGCTACCTCTTTCGCTGGCGCATCAAAGCCAAGGTGGCGCTCGCCGAGTGGCCGCCCGCGTCCGCGTTCGACGAAGGTCCGCGTCGCTTGCACGTGTTCGACGTCGAGGATCCGCCCGCGCGTGTGGTGACCTTGCTGCGATCGCTGCCCGGGGTCCGGGTCTTCGAGCCCGTCGGCAACCACGTCGGCGTCGAGGTGGGCTTTCGCCACCCGGTCGCACTCGAGTCGTGTCAGGGCGTCTTCTCCAAGACCGGGGTCACCCTCTTCTCGGGCCAAGGCGAGGTCACGCTGGTCGATCCCATCCCGCCGCTGGCGCCCGTCCGCACCCTGGTGCGATCCGACGTGCAGCTGGAGGACGGAATGCCCAGCGCGCCACGCGCCGCGTCGATCCCCAACGTCCTCGATCTCTCGCTTCGGCTGGCGCCGAGCCAGCTCGCGTGGCGCCACGTGGTCGCCACCGTCGTCCCGATCGCCGAGCGCGAGTGGCTGGCGCGGATGCTCTACGTGCTGCCGCCTCGCACGCTGGAGTCCATCAAGATGGCGATCACCGCGGACGCCCTCTACCTGCTGGATCCGAACGGGATCGAAGGCGTCCCGCTGGGGCGCTTCTACTCGCGGGTGGCCGACAACATCTACGTCCCCTCGGGCATGACCCTGGTGCCCGCCGTATCGAGCGCGGTGCTCGAAGATCTGGTCGCCGGCGCGGGTGGAGGGCACGTGTTCTTCACCGGCGAGGCTCGCCCCAAGGTGCTGGCCCGAGACGCGTTCGGTCCGGTCTCGCGGAGGGTGCTCAAGTCGGTCTCAGGCGCGCACGTGCACGCCGATGCGCCCGATCGGGCGGACGTCCCCCTGCCTCAGCTCTCCTACGGTCCCGAGTCGCGCTTCCCGCTGTGGGGCGTGCCGGGCAAGACGGAGCCCACCGCGGGCTGATGGCCGATCCCAAGATGCAGGCGGCCTACGACGGCCTGGTCGAGCGCTTCGTGTTGCCCTTGGTCGAGGGCGGCGAGGTGGAGGTGGGTCGACCGCTCGCGCCGGGGTGCGCCAGCTTCTTCGCGGCGAGCACCCCGAGCTCGGAGGACGCGCGCCTGCGCATCTACACGGCGCTCATCGACGCCGCCGACGAGATCCACGACGTCGACATGGTGCCTTGGCCGAACGGCCCGCTGCTCTGGCTCGCGGCGGCGGCGCACAACCTCTGCGCGCTGACCGACCCTTCGCTCGATCGAATGTTCGTTCGCGGCGCGCGAGACACCATCGGCGCTTGGACCGATCGCTGGCTAGAGCTCATCCCACCGCCGCTCACCCGCGGTGATGCGCTCGCGCGCCACGCGCTGCTCTCGCCGCTGCTCGCGCTGAAGCGGACCGACACGGTGGTGAAGAACTGGGCCTACACCTACCGCTTCTTCGGGCGTCGACCGCCCGCGAACGTGGTGGCGCTACCGACGCTGCGCTTCGTGAAGACTTTCGAGAGCGAGGTGGGCATCGACGCGCTGATCGAGAAGGGCGACTCGCTTCACGACTCGCTTCACTTGGAGGAGCGCCGGCGCGCGCTCTTGAGCCGCTCGCCGGTGAGCGAGCTCTTGAGCTGCACCACCCTCCCTGCGTTCCGCTTCTCGATCGCGACTCTGACCGTGTTGGGCGACGTGGGTCTGCGCAGCGGGATCGCCAAAGGCCTCGCCGGCATCGACGGCGCGGGCGAGATCATCGCCGCCGCGCTGAGCCAGCCGGAGCTGAGCGCCGAGCCCGCGCTCTTGCGGATCGCGCTCTCGTTCGTCCTCGAGCTTCACATGGTGCGGGCGCTGGACGGAGGCGCCGAACGCGGGGCCAAGGAGCGCAGCGGCGGCGCCCGAACCGAAGCGGGGATGCTCTTCGATGCGCTGCTGCTCGCAGCCTTCGAGGACGACGTCGATGTCGAGACCCTGCGGCAGCTCGACGACTCGGACCGCGCCATCCTCCAAGCGCGGGTGGAGGCCATGAGGCGCGTCGCCACCCCGGCCGTCCTCCAGCAGGCGGCCGCGCTGCACCGCGCCGCGGGATAAGGCCCCTTCGAGCCAGAGCCCGCAAATCGACGCGTCGTCGGGGGCCGGGTACGCTGGGCGCGATTTCTGCTTTCGCGTGGGGACTTCGATGAAACGGCACACTCTGCTCCTGCTCTCCGCGCTCCTGCTCGCGCTCCTCGCGGGGCCCTCGCACGCGCACGCCGCGCCGCTCCTCACGGGGCTCGGTGGGCCCGCGGGCTTCGGCACCGGTAACCTCCCTGGCAACGACGACGGCTCGAGCGAAGAGATCAACGTCCGCATGGCCTTTCCCGACGGCCTGCACTTCTTCGGGAGCACGTTCTTCGCGCTCTTCGTGAACAACAACGGCAACGTCTCGTTCGGGGGCTCCAACGGCACGTTCACCCCCGAGGCTTTCCCCGTCGCCAGCCTCCGTATGATCGCCCCTTGGTGGGGTGACGTGGACACCCGAGGCGGCGGTACCCCGAGCCGCAACGGCGTCTACTGGTCGATCACCCCAGGCCGCTTCGTCGCGACCTGGCACACCGTCGGCTACTACTCGACGCACGACGATCTCTCGAACGACTTTCAGCTGATCCTCACCGCAGCGGGCCCTGGGATCGGCGACTTCGACGTCGAGTTTCGGTACAACCGCTGCCAGTGGACCACGGGCGATGCGAGCGGGGGCTCGAACGGGTTCGGCGGCACGCCCGCGCAGGCCGGGTTCGACGCGGGCAACCTCGAAGACTTCGTGGTGCTCCCAGGTTCGCGAACGATGGCGGTCCTTCAGCTCTGCACCACCTCGAACGTCTCCATCCCTGGCGTGTGGCGCTTCGAGATCCGCGGCGGCGAGGTCATGTGCCCAGGCCGCGGCGATCCCTGCACCACCGATCTCTTGGGCATCTGCCGCGCGGGCACCCGCCGCTGCCGCACCCCCGACGCGTCCGTCTGCGTCGCCAACGTCATGCCCTCGGCCGAGACCTGTGACAACGAGGACGACGACTGCGACGGTCGCCTCGATGAGGACCTCGGCGAGACGATGTGCGGCGTCGGCCCCTGTCAGGTCACCACACCGAACTGCGTGATGGGGACACCCCAGACCTGCGTTCCCCGGGCCCCGATGGCCGAGACCTGCAACCGGATCGATGACGACTGCGACGGCGAGATCGACGATCTGCCGGTGATCAGCTGCGGCATCGGGGTGTGCCAGGCGACCTCGATCGCCTGCATCATGGGCGTGCCCCAGACCTGCACCCCGCTGTCGCCGTCGCCGGAGATCTGCAACGGTTTCGACGACGACTGCAACGGCATCCCCGACGACACCTTGGACGCGTGCTTCGCCCGCCCCGACGCCGGACCGCCCGACGCGGGCGGACGCGACGGAGGCGTCTTCGATGTGGGCCCGGACTTCGATGGCGGCCCGTTCTTCGACGCGGGCGTCCCCGATGCGCCGCGCTGCATCGGCTATGGCTGCAATCCCTACCGCCTCGAGGGCCGCGCGGGACCCATCGGCTGCGACTGTCGCGCCGGCGCACGACGCTCACCCGGGCTCGCGCTCGGAGTGCTGCCCCTGCTCGCGCTGCTCCTGATCCGTCGCCGCACCCGCTAGCTCCGCCTGGGCTCTGGCCGCCGAACCGCTACGCTCGGCCCCCTCATGTCCTCGCCCGGCGCCCGCAGCTTCTCTTCCTCCATCGTCCACAAATTCGGGGGCACCAGCGTCGCGGGTGCGGACCGCTACCGGAACGTCGCCGCCCTGGTCACGGGCCCGGAGTTCGCGGGTCGCCGGCAGGGCGTCGTGGTCTCCGCGATGTCGAAGGTGACCGACGCGCTGCTCGAGTTGGTCGCGCGCGCGAAGGGCCGCGACGAGAGCTATCTGGGGGCGCTCGAGGCCCTGCGCGCCCGCCACGACGAGGCCGCGACCACGCTCTTGTCTCCGGCCGCCGCGAGCCGCCTGCACGCCGTGTTCGCCGCTGACGCTCGCGATCTGGCCGACGTGCTGCGTGCGGTGTGGCTGGGTAGGAGCGCGGCCGAGCTCACCGAAGAGCTCGTCGCCGGCTATGGCGAGATCTGGTCTGCGCAGCTTCTTTACGCGCACCTGAGCGCGCTGGGTCACGACGCCTGTTGGCTCGATGCCCGCGAGGTCTTGGTGGTCCATCCGGGTGAGGCGGGCGGCGGGCCGCGCATCGACTGGACCGCGTCGCAGGCGCGCTTCGATGCCTGGATCGCCGGGCACGCGCATACCTTCACCGTCATCACCGGCTTCATCGCCTCCACCCCCGACGGCGTCCCGACGACGCTGAAGCGCAACGGCAGCGACTTCTCGGGCGCGATCTTCGGCGCGCTCTACGGCGCCGAGCAAATCGTGATCTGGACGGATGTCGACGGAGTGCTCTCGGCCGATCCTCGCCGGGTGCCCGAGGCCGTCGTACTCGACGCGATGAGCTACGACGAGGCCTGCGAGCTGGCCTACTTCGGAGCCAAAGTGCTGCACCCAAGGACGATGGAGCCAGCGATCGCGCTCGCTATCCCGCTCCGCATCCGAAACACCTTCAAGCCCACGCATCCGGGCACCCTGATCGCGTCGCCGAGCGCGCTCGAAGGCATCACGCGCCGCGCGGTCGCTGGCTTCTCCACCTTCGATGGCCTCTGTCTCTTGAACCTCGAGGGGAGCGGGATGATCGGCGTACCCGGCGTGGCCCAGCGCCTCTTCGGCGCGCTCCGCGACGTCGGGGTGTCGGTGGTCCTCATCTCGCAGGGCAGCTCGGAGCACTCGATCTGCGTCGCCCTCCCCGAGGCCCAAGGTGCGTTGGCGCAGCGCGCCGCCGAGCGCGCCTTCGCCGCGGAGCTGACCGCCCGCGAGCTGCAGCGCATCGAGCTGGTGCCCCACCAGAGCATCCTCGCCGCCGTCGGTGACGCGATGGCCCACACGCCAGGCGTCGCTGCGACCTTCTTCTCCGCGCTGGCCAAGGCGGGTGTCAGCGTGCGCGCGATAGCGCAGGGCTCGAGCGAGCGGAACATCTCCGCCGTGATCGATCAGGCCGACTCCAGCCGCGCGCTGCGGGCCGTGCACGCGGGCTTCGTGCTCTCCGATCGGGTGATCTCGATAGGTCTCATCGGCCCCGGCCTCGTCGGCAAGACGTTCCTCACCCAGCTCGCCGAGCAGGCGCCGATCTTGCGCGAGCGGCTCAAGGTCGATCTGCGCCTGCGCGCCGTGGCCAGCTCGCAGCGGATGGTGCTCGCCGAGACCTCGATGACCCCGAGCGAGGCGCTGGCCCGCTTGGAGACGGACAGCCTCCCCCTCGATCACGCCGCGCTGGCTGCCCACGTGCGCGCGCCGCATCTGCCGCACGCGGTGATGATCGACTGCACCGCGAGCGAAGCCGTCGCCGAGCAGTACGCCGGCTGGCTCGAGAGCGGGTTGCACGTCGTCACCCCCAACAAGCGTGCGGGCGCAGGACCGCTCGCCCGCTACCGAGCCCTCCGTGCGCAAGAGCAACGCGGTCACCACTGGCTCTACGAAGCCACGGTCGGCGCGGGGCTGCCGGTGATCGGGACGCTGCGGGATCTGGTGCGCACCGGTGATCGGGTGAAGCAGATCGAAGGCGTGCTCTCGGGGACGCTGAGCTACGTGTTCAACACCTGGGATGGCAGCCAGCCGTTCTCGGAGGTGGTTCGCAAGGCGCAGTCACTGGGCTACACCGAGCCCGATCCTCGCGACGATCTCTCCGGCATGGACGTCGCTCGTAAGCTGGTGATCCTGGGCCGCGAGATGGGCGTGGATCTGGAGCTCGAGCGGGTGGAGGTGGAGAGCCTGGTGCCGCCCGCGCTCGCGAAGCTCGAAGCGAGCGCGTTCCTCGATGCTCTCGGTGCTTTCGATGTTGAGATGGGGGCGCGCTTGGACGTCGCCAAAGCGCGAGGAGAGGTGCTGCGCTACGTCGGCGTCGCGAGCGCCGAAGGGAGCGCCCACGTCGCGCTCCTCGCGTACCCCACCAGTCATCCGTTCGCGCGTCTGAGCGCCACCGACAACGTCTTCGCCTTCACCACCGAGCGCTACGCCCAGCAGCCGCTGCTGGTCCAGGGACCTGGCGCGGGGCCCGCAGTCACGGCGGGCGGAGTGTTCGCCGATCTGCTGCGTCTCGCGAGCTCGCTCGCATGAGCTCGCGCGTCGTACTCGCCCTTCTCCTCCTCGGCTCGGTCTGCGGCTGCGGCTCCGCGGCCGAGACGTTGGAGGCGGCGGACGACGAAGCGAGCACAGAGACGCCTGTGATCTTCGCAGGCTCGCCCGGCGAGGACGACGACGAGGCGGTCGAGGTCGAGCCACCACCCAGCCCCGAGCCGGTCGTCGAGACGCCGCCGGTCGAGTCGCGCGCGCGCTGGAGCACCCCGCACGGCGAGCTCGACGTCGTAGTGCTCGGGCAGGGCCCAATCGGCGTCGTGCTGCTCCATGGCTACGGCGCGCTGCCAGACGACATGGTGCCCATCGCGCGCGGTCTCGGGTCGAGCACACCCACGACGTTCGTGGTGCCGACCTCGCCTCGGATCTGGCGACCTGGCGGCGACGGGCGCGCATGGTTCGAACGCGCCGCGCCGGACGCGAGCGCGCAGATCGAGCGAGCTCGCGACGAGGTCGAGGCGCTGCTGGAGCACCTGCGCGCCGAGGGCCACGAGCGGGTGGTGATCGCCGGCTTCTCGCAGGGCGCGTCCCTCTCGATCGAAGTCGCGCTGCACGAGGGCGAGCTGGGTACCCCGCTCACCGCGCTGATCGCCCTCTCGGGCCGCAACCTGCCGCGGTTTCGCCGACGCTGGGCGGCGCTGAACGGCCTACCCATGCTGCTCTCCCACGGCCGCGTGGATCCCGTGATCCCCTTCTTCAGCGGTGCCCGGATCGCAGCCCAAGCACAGGAAGCGGGCGCGGAGCTCACCTTCATCCCCTTCGACGGCGCCCACGAGCTCCCGCTGCCCCTACGCGCCGAAGTCCGCGCCTTCCTAGCCACCCTCACCGCCCACTGACACTCCGTCCCTCGGAGAGGACAGGCAGGCCGTCCCTCGGAGAGAAGGAGGGCAGCACAGGATGCAGGCCATCCCTCGGAGAGAAGGAGGACAGCACAGGATGCAGTCCGTCCCTCGGAGAGTAAGGAGAACAGCACAGGATGCAGTCCGTCCCTCGGAGAGAAGGAGAACAGCACAGGATGCAGGCCGTCCCTCGGAGAGAAGGAGGACAGCACAGGATGCAGGCCGTCCCTCGGGATGCAGTCCGTCCCTCGGAGAGAAGGAGGACAGCACAGGATGCAGGCCGTCCCTCGGAGAGAAGGAGGACAGCACAGGATGCAGTCCGTCCCTCGGAGAGAAGGAAAATAGTGCCCGCCAACCGCCGCGGGGGGGGATGGGGAGGGGGACGCAGGCGGCCAGCGGGCCCGCGGACCATACCACAATCCCCGAGCTGTCCACCGAATCTGATCGCTACAAACGCTTACAATCCTGCAAGCACTTGATATTAGATGCGAATTTTAGGGGTGACATGTAGCCCTAATTCCCCGGAGCCGAGTCGAATAGGACGTATTTTGTTCCGTTGACACGCCTGGATGACAGAAACGCGGCACGTGAAGTCGGTGTTGCTCCACCTAGGAATGACGAGGAATTGTGCCTCACCGCTCCATGCCATCATGGGTGCAGGTCGATCCAGTGGGCGCGGTCGCCTCGGATATCGAGGTGCACGAGATCGCTCGCCGGGCAGAGGCCCACACCGGTCTCGGGCAGGGTCCGTAAGAGCGCGTCGAGCTCCGCGAGCGGAACGCCGACGACTCGCAGGTCCAGCGCTCGGCCTGTCCGATGGCGACTGCTCTCGGGGCCATCGGAGCGCAGCCCGGAGACGAGCTCGATGGCGTGGCCAGGGAAGGCGCGACGGATCTGCTCGAGCCTCAGCAGGAGCGCGGGATGCAAGCGAGCCAGGTCGCTCGCGACCCAGCTCAGGTCGTCTCGGTGCTCGGTGAGCTCCTCCTCACTCGGCCGATCCGTTCCGCTCGGTCGAGCGAGGATCGAGAGCGCTTGGAGCCCCGATGGGTCGGGTCGGCCTTCGGCATCGACGAGAGCGATGACGACCTCTTCGCTGTCCTCCCCCACCCGCACGAGGTGAACCCGAAGCTCACTAGACGAAGGGCGCGCAGCGGGCGGCGAGATTGCCGGTCGGGCCGGTTCGCTGGTCGTGGAGGGCGCTGGGTCGATCACGATGGACTCGCTTCGTGGCACCACGGAGGCCACCAGCGGGGCAGATGGTCCCGGTGGCGCGTAGAGCACCGTCACGTCGGCGTGCACGCGATCCGTCGTCAGCCCGATCAACAGGCCGATCAACAGACCGATCGTGACGAGGAGCGCGGAGCGAGAGGACATCCACGTGATCGTCGCGGGGCGGCCAAGGGGATCGCAAGAAAGCGCGGGACCACTACCGCGAGCACGGACTCATCCGACGAGAGGGCTACTCCCCGAGCGCAGCCCACACGGTCTCGACCTGCGTCGCGGGCACCCGCACGTAGGCTTCGCCCTCCGTCAGGGGCTCACGGATCACCGGCGCCGCGATCACGTGCTCGCCCGCGATGATGGCTAGGCGCGCTCCTACCCGCTCGGTGGTGCCCTCGCGCAGCCGCTCGCGCCCGACGTCGTTCAGATCGATCACCACCAAGCGCTCCCCCTCGCCGGTCTCGTAGAGCTGCACGTGATCGATGTGCGAGGCCTCGATCAGCACGCTCTCCTCGAGCGGGATGAGCTCGCCGTCATCGTAGCGAGGCAGGCTCATTCCGACGGGCACGTCGCCCTCGGCGACGAAGCGCATGCTCAGCGAGGGATCGGGCCGCGCCTCCCGGTAGGTCTCGACGCCGCATCCCGCGCACGCGAGCACGCTCAGCGTGCACGCCAGCAGCTCAGCCCGCATCGACCCGGATCTCGGACACCAGCCGGTGCAGCGCGCTCCGCGCTCCGTCGGTGCTCGCGTGACGGATCAGGGCATAGCCCTCGCCCTCGTAGCCCTCGGCGCGAGCTTGTCCCACCCGCGGCGCGACCAGCTCGACCAACGTGTCGCCCAGCTCCTCGCGCATGCGCTCGATCCCCTGCACCGAGGCGACCTTGTCGCCCTTGCCCTGGCACCGGAAGAACGCAGCGCCCGCGGCGTGCTTGCGCTCGCGGTGCTCGAATCGGTCGAACGTCATCAGCTCCGCCCACGCCGCGATCATGTCGGTGTCGTGGGCCAGGCTCATGAGCGGCATGATCTGCACGCCGGGCGGACGCGCGCCGACCTCGGAGACCACGGCCGACCCATCCTCGCGCTCGAACCACTCCATGTGACTGAGACCCGTGCCCATCCCGAGCGCCTCGAGCGCCGCAGTATTCACGGGATGAAACGAGGTGTAGGTGGGATCGTCGCTCTCGCGCGGGAGCAACACGCAGTACTGCATCCAGGGGTTCTCCAGCACCTCGAGCGGACCCGGAAAGTAGCGGGTTCCCGAGCGCCACACCGAGCGACCGCCGATGCTGACGGTCTCGCAGGTGTGCTCGTTGCCCTGCACGAATTCCTCGACCTGGGCAGGCTTCTGCACGCTGGGCGCAAACCCCATCTGCAAGAGCGCGCGGAGCTGCGCCTCGCTGGCGATGCGAAACGTCGCGCGCGAGCCGAGACCCGCCTGCGGCTTGATCACCAGCGGGAAGCCCACCTCGCGCACGAACGCCTTGAGTTCGCGAGGCGAGGTCGCCAACGTCGAGCGCGCAACGGGGACGCCTGCCCGCCGCAGGACGTCCTTCATCACGTCCTTGTCGCGGAACGCGGTGGCGGCTCGAACGCCCATCCCTTCGATGCCCAGCTTCTCTCGGGCTTCGGCCAAGGGGAGCTGGAGCTGCTCGAGCACCCCGACCACGCGATCGATGGGCCCGACGCCTTTGCTGATCGCCCGCCCGGCCCGCGCGATCTCGTTCCCATCGAGCGCGCTGTGGACCGCGTAGTGGCCCGCGATCTTCTCCCGCAGCGAGGGTGGGATCCTCGACTCGGGATCCTCCGAGATGATCGAGAGCCACGCGCCCGGTAAGTCCGTGAACGCGGCCACGTAGCGGAGGGTGTTGAGGGCGAACCGAGGAGCAACGAGCACGACGTGACGCACGCTCCCCCTATACAGAAGCGAGACCCGAGGACACAAGCAGGACTCGACTGCGACCCGAATTGACACGACGACCACCCGCTTGGGGCGAAACACCCCAGAAAAGTGCTTGTGGTCGGGTCCTCTCGGCCTACAACTGCGGGCCGATGAGCGAGCCCTCCAGCGCAGCGGATTCCTCCAGTCTTTCCAGCTCTTCCAGGCGCCCCTCGAGGCGGCCGTCGATCGGACCGAGCGCGCCGCGGCCCACGCCTTTCTCGCAGATCGCCAACGATCTACCGGCTTCGATCGTGGTCTTCCTGGTGGCGCTGCCGCTCTGCCTCGGGATAGCGCACGCGTCGGGCGCCCCGCTCAGCTCGGGCGTCATCACGGGGATCTTGGGGGGTGCGCTGGTCGCGTGGCTGAGCGGCGCTCAGCTCGGGGTGAGCGGTCCGGCGGCGGGTCTGACCACCGTCGTCCTCGCGGCGCTCGAGAGCGGAAGCGATCACTACCTAGGCTTTCCCGCGTTCCTCCTGGCGGTGGTGCTCGCCGGTGGCTTTCAGATCCTCTTCGGGGTCATGCAGGCAGGCATCGTCGCCTACTACTTCCCCACCAACGTCATCAAGGGGCTGCTGGCCGCGATCGGCGCGATCCTCATCCTCAAGCAGCTGCCGCACGCGCTGGGGATCGACAGCGACTGGATGGGCGACGAGTCGCTCATCCAGGAGGACGGCCGCAATACGTTCACCGAGCTCTTCTTCGCGCTCACCCACCTCCGCATCGGCGCCTTCATCGTCGCCCTCAGCGGCCTCGCGGTGATCGTCTCGATGGACGCGCTTCCGTCGCTCAAGAAGGTGCGCTTCTTTCAGGTGGTGCCCGCACCGCTCATCGCCGTGTTGCTCGGTGTGGGCTTGAACGCGCTGTTCGGCGCGGTGATGCCCAGCTGGGCGATCACGGGCCACGATCTGGTCGAGCTCCCCACAGGCGGCCCGAGCGCCCTGCTCACCGAGCTGACGTTCCCGGATTGGTCGCAGATCACGAATTCGCTGGTGTGGACCACTGGGCTCACGATCGCCGCCGTCGCCAGCCTCGAGACGCTGCTCTGTGTCGAGGCCATCGACAAGCTCGATCCGTACAAGCGATCCACGCCCACCAACCGCGAGCTGTTGGCCCAAGGCACGGGCAACATCATCGCGGGGCTGCTCGGTGGTCTCCCGATGACCGCGGTCATCGTGCGCGGCTCGGCGAACATCCAGGCGGGTGGGCGCACCAAGCTCAGCGCTGCGCTGCATGGTCTGTGGCTCCTGCTCGCGGTGCTCGCGTTCGCGTCCATCCTCAACCAGATCCCGCTGGCCTCGCTCGCCGCGATCCTCCTGCACGTCGGCTACAAGCTGACGCGCGCGACGCTGTGGCAGCAGATGTGGCGCCTAGGCTGGGAGCAGTTCGTGCCCTTCGCGGTGACGTTTGCCGCCATCCTCGCGACCGATCTGCTCAAGGGCGTCGCGCTGGGGCTCGCGGTCGCCATCTTCACGCTGCTGCGGCAAAACTTCCTGACCCCGTATGCGATCTCGCGCCGAGAGAACAGCAACGAGGACGGCGACGCGGCGCTGCCGGTGATCCGCATCGAGCTAGCCGAGCACGTCTCGTTCTTGCACAAGGCCGCCATCCGCCGGGTGCTGGCCGAGATCCCCAAGGGCACGCGCCTCGAGATCGACGCGACGCGCTCCAAGCACGTCGATCGAGACGTGCTGGAGATCATCGACGACTTCAAGCACGAGGCCGGACTGCGCGACATCGAGGTGGTCACCGAAGGGCTGCCCGACTTCGTCGCCACCGGCGGCGGGCACTGAGCTTTCCTGGGGCACCGGCCCGATTTGGCCGGTCAGTCGCAGCGGACCGGTCGGCTGCCACCTGCATAGCGGATGCGAGGGTGACGGGCGTCGATGAGCGCGCCCCGTGAGAGCGTCCCTCCCCGCGCGCGCAACGCGGTCGCCATCGCTTCGCGGATGGGCGGGTCGTCTTCGAGGATGAACGCGCTTGGGCGAGCGCTCGCCAGGTCCGAGAAGATCCCGTCCCCGCCCGTCGCCAAGAAATCGCTCGTGAGGACGGTGAGGCTCGCGTCCGGCGCCACCACGCTCCCATTCGCGCGGGTGAGCATGACCACGCGCTCGTGACCTTCGCAGCGAACGTCGGCCCGTAATCCTCCGAGCGAGAAGTAGCTGCCGCTCCGCCCCGCGATGGCGCCCAAGATCGCGCTCAGCTCGGCGCCCGTCATCCGCACCACGGCGTAGCGGTTGTCGAAGGGCATCGCCTCATAGAGCGCGCCATACGTCAGAGGACCCGCGGGCAGATCGGCGCGCAGCCCACCGCCGTTGATGATCGCCGCGTCCGCCCCGGGGTGGCCCGCGAGCATCAGATCGGTGAACAGATTCCCGAGGGCAGACTCCTCGGCGCGCTCGGTCTCGATCCGAGAGCTGAGCACCACCCCGAGGAGCTCGCTCCGTCGTCCGCTCGCCGCCTCGATCGCGGGTGCGAGCAGCGAGGCGACGCGCGGGTCGGGCATGATCGCCTCGCCCTCGTAGGGTCCTCGGCGACACGACGCAGGATCGCCCTCGGGCGGCGCTTCGTCGCAGAGATCGCGGGTCGGCAGGATCCGACTGTTCGAGATCCGACCCGAGGTGCGATCGAAGGTGATGTCGATTCGACCAAACGCTCGTCCGTACGACCCCGACTCGATGATCGCGATGCCGTTCACGAAGTGCGAGAGGTACTGGTGGGTGTGACCCGCGACGATCACATCCACGCTCCCCGCGGGCAGCGCGCGCGCCACCTCGAAGATCTCCTCGTCGTCATCGCAGTGCGAGAGATCGAGCGGCTCGGTCCCCCGCTCGCAGCGACCGCCCGCGTGCGAGGCCACCAGGACGAGCTGGGCCCGCTCCTCTCGACGAAGCCGCTGGGCCTCGGCGGCGATCGTGTCGGCCAACGGCGCTATGCGAAGATCCGCCACGTTGCCGGCGATGGTGGTGTGCAGGGTGCCTTCGGTGGTCACCCCGATGATCCCTACCCGCACGCCCGCGCGCTCGATCAGCACACTCGGAAGCTCGCCTATCCCGAGCGGGGTGTCGCCCTCGCGGTGGAGCACGTTGGCGCTCAGGACGGGGAAGTCGGCTTCGCTGATGCGGGCGCGGAGGGCGCCGCGGGGATCGTCGTTGGGGTTCGCTGGTGTCGAGCGCTCGCCCACCGGGCCGTAGTCGAACTCGTGGTTGCCGATCGTGACCGCGTCGTAGCCGATGGCCTCATACGCCGAGACGATGGGCGCGCCCTCCGCGAGGTTCGACTCCAGGGTGCCCTGAAACATGTCTCCGCCATCCAAGAGCAAGAGCGCCCCGCCGTCGGCCTCGCGGACGCTTCGCAAGCGCGCGACGTAGCCGCCGAGGAGCGGCAGCATCTCGAGGTGCCCGTGCAGATCATTGGTGCCCACGATGCTGAGCTGGACGAGATCCGGGGCAGGCGGTGGGGGCTCGGGGCGCGCTGCGGGCGCGCTCTCACCGCAGGTGGTGAGCATCAGGAGCGAGAGGAAGAGTGTTCGCTTCACGCGCGCGATGGTAGCGCAGCGAGCGCGATGGACGGGTCAGGGTCCCTCCGCGGTCTGACAGAGCGCGTGACCGTCCTGAGAACGGTAGAACGCCCCGATCAGCGCTGGCCCCACTTCGGCGGCCAGCGCGTCGAAGGTCCGGCGTCGGGCGCCGCCTATCAGCTGCCCGGTGGGCGCCGCGTGGCGGAAGAACGCGTGGTAGCCCCGCACGCTCCCATCCGAGCCCAAGAGGGTGATGCCGTCCACGCTCAGCATGCACCGAGCGCGGGCGTCGAGTCTTTTGCCCTCCGAACGCGACACGAGCGCGCAGTCCTCTGGACCTGCGCGCTCGTGACCGCTCTCCAAGAGGAAGGAGACTACTTGGGGAGCTTGGCGTCGAAGAACGCCTTGAGCTTGATCAAGTTCTTCTCCTCACGCGAGAAGCTCGGCGACTCGTAGGTCTTGGCGAAGCCACGCACGTCGTCGAGGAACTCGGCCCGCACCTGGGCATCCGAGATGATGTCGGGGACCGCACGACCGCGGGCAGCGCCCTTCTTCAGGCCCTTCACGTAGGCCTCGAGACGGCTGTAGTCCTTGCCGAGGAACTCGCGGACGACGTCGGCCTCATTCGCCAGGCCGCCGATCGCCTTGAGGGAATCGGCCTCGCTGTCGCCTTCGGCGCTCGCCGCGAGATCGGCCGCGACGCGGAGCACGAAGGCGTCGTCGAGGTAGCCGATGTCGTCGATGCCGTCGGGGATCAGATCCAGCGACTTGAAGAGGTAGTTCAGGCCACCGGCGACCGACTCGCGCGCCGGATCCGAGAGGCCCTTCCCCTCCAGGGCGTTGCCGAGCTTCTCCGCGTCCTCCCCCAAGCTGCGGAGCCAGGCGGGAAACGTATCGAGGTACTTGGCGTTCTCACTCATGTCCGGATTCCTCCAACCAAAACGTTGGCTCGCGGAGCGCGAGCGGGCGGCGATGCTATCCGAAGGGGCGGCTGCGCATCAACCGGCGTCGTTCCGCGGCGGCGCTGAAAGAAAGCTGCAAGGTATCCTCCGTATCTCTCCCCATGCGCTGGACGTACCGGCCCGAAGGAGAAGCAGAAGCCATGAAGAAGACCCTCACCTCGATGCTCGTGATCGCCGCCCTTTCCCTCACCGCCGGCCTGGCCTTCGCCCAGGACACCGGCGCAGAGCACCGCGCTGAGCGGGGTGCAGAGTGCCGCGGCGGTCGTCACGGCCACGGTCCGATGTCCGCCGAACGCATGGAGCGCCGCATCACCCACATGACCGAGCGCCTCTCGCTCGACGCCCACCAAGTCACCCTGGTGCGCGAGATCTTCACCGCCGCCCGCACCGAGGGCGAGGCGATGCGCGCGAGCGAGCGCAGCCCCGAGCGCCGCGCCCAGTTCCAAGCGCTGATGCAGCGGGTGGAGACGCAGATCGACGCGATCCTCAACGACGCCCAGCGCACGACGCTCGCGGCGATGCGCGCCACCCGACGCGAGCACATGGAGGCCCGCCGCGCCCGCCGCGGTGAAGGCGCACCGCGCGGTGAGCGCGGTGAGCGTCACGGCCGCGGCGCCGAGACCTCGCGCGGCATCTGAACGCGACCGCTACCCGTCGGGGCTGCAGCAGACCTAAGCGACGCTGCATCAGGCTTCCGCGCTGCTACATCGGGCCTCCGCGCGCTTACATCGGCCCTCCGCGCGCTTACATTGGCCCTCCGCGCGCTTACATGGCCCCTCCGCGCCATTTCGCGGGGCTTCTGCGTACTTGCACCGGGCCTCCACGCCGCTGCATCGGGCCTCCGCGACGCTGCATCGGGCCTCCACGCCGTTCCGCGGTACCTCCACGCCGTTCCGCACGACCTTCACGTCACTCCGCTACGCCTCCATGCCGCTGCATGGACCGTCCACGTTGCCCGGCCTGCTACAAACCCCGGCACAGGAGCCCTTCCGTGTCCCAGCGCATCCTCGTCATCGAAGACGATCCCGATCTCGGAGCGCAGCTACGCCGTGATCTCGGCAAGGCGGGCTACGAGGTCCGATGGATAGCCGACGGTGACGAGGCCCGCCGCGAGGGAGTGAAGGACGCCGATCTGGTGATCCTCGATCTCATGCTCCCGGGGACCTATGGGCTGGATCTGCTCAAGCTCTTTCGCGCGGAGAGCGAGGTGCCCGTGCTGGTGGTGACCGCGCGCGATCACACCGCCGACAAGGTGCGTGCGCTGGGCTTGGGTGCCGACGACTACGTGACCAAACCGTTCTGGCCCGACGAGCTCTTGGCCCGGGTGAAAGCGCGGCTGCGGCGGCCCGAGCTGAAGAAGGGCGGGACGAGCAAGACGGTGCGCGCGGGCGGGCTCGAGGTGCGCGAGGACGAGCGGCGAGTGCTCTCGAACGGCGAGGCCCTCGAGCTCTCCCGTACCGAGCTGGAGGTGCTCTTCTCGTTGGCGCGAAGAGCAGGACGACCTGTCGAGCGCGCGCTGATCGCCGAAGAAGCGTTCAGCGGCGAGGTCGACGGAGAGGCCCGGGGCCTGGACGTCCACATCTCGCGCCTGCGTAAGAAGCTGGGCGCCGACGGAAAGCGCATCGCGACCGTCTGGGGCATCGGCTACCGCCTCGAGCTGGATCCATGACCCAGCTGAGTTTGCGATGGCGAGTCGCGCTCGCGGTGACCCTCGTGGTGGTGCCGAGCACCGTCGGCTTCGCGCTCTTCTCGTACCACCTGCGGCGCGATGCCTTGCTCGAGACCACTTACGAGTCGGTCTTGAGTCGTATGGAGAGTGGTGGACGCGAACGCTGTGAAGCCCACGAAGCCATCGAGCACCGAAGGGCGATGCGTAGGCGCGGCCGGCGCCACCGAGAAGCACCGATCCTCGCGCGCTACGACGCGCGCTACGCCTCGAGCGATGGGCGCGCGCTGGCCCCCACGATCATCGAAGCGCTCGAGGCGGGCCAGACCGCGCTCCTGGACCCGGACGCCCCGCGCGCATCGCCGCGCATCGTCCTTCGGATGCCTTGGGACGAGGGCGACTGCGCGATCCTCGTGGTTCCCGCGCCGCGCGCGATCGTGGCGGGGGGCTTTGTGCGCGACGTCGCTTTTGCGCTCGGGGCGCTGTTGCTCTCGCTCCTGGCCGCGACGCTCGCGCTCGGCCCTCCACTGCGGCGCCTGGCGCGCCTCTCCAGCGCGGTCGCCCAGGCGGGCAACACCGGCGCGATGCGCATCCCCGATGTCGCGCGAGGCAAGGACGAGATCGGCGTGCTCGCTGAGGCGCTCGAGCGCGCGGGCGAGCAAACCCAGAAGCACGTGAGTGAGCTCGAGGCGCGTGATCGGGCCCTGCGCGAGTACGTCGATGGGACCACCCACGACCTGGCGCTGCCGCTCACCGTGCTTCAAGGGCACCTGGCCTCGCTGAGCAAGAGCAGCGAGCGCGCTGAGCCCGCCGACCCGTCGGAGATCGCAGGCGCATCGGCGTCGGCCCACTACCTCGCGCAGCTCTCGGCCAACCTCGCCGCCGCGGCGCGCTTGGATGGGAGCGCCATCGTCGAGCGCCGGAGCGTCGATCTGAGCGCGCTCGTCGAGCGGGTGCTGGCGCGCTTGTCACCCATCGCCAAGCACCGCGAGGTGGAGCTGGCCTCGGCGCTCCCCGATTCCCCCGTGCGCATCGAAGGCGACGAGTTGCTGCTGGAGCGGGCGCTGGCGAACCTGGTCCACAACGCCATTCGGCACCGCACGGGACCTGGACACGTCGCGGTGTTGCTGCACGAGCGACCGCTGCGGCTGACGGTGAAGAGCGACGGAACCCCGATGGAGGAGGAGGCGCTGGACGCGCTTCGGCGCGGGGAGGTCCCCCCCGATCCCGCGCGGACCCGGGGGCGCGGGCTGGGTCTGTCCATCGTGCGCAAAGTGGCCGCGCTCCATGGCCTGACGCTCTCGTTCGCGCGGGGCGAGGAGGGGAGTCTCGAGGTCGGGCTCACGCCTCGCGAGCCTATCTCATCGGAGAATCCGGAGACCGTGTAGCCGGATCGGGCCCTTTGTGCGAAAGGTGAGCGATGCGTCACGTCGAGTTCCCCGCCGCTCCGATCGTCTGCAAGAACCTGCTCGGCAGTGAGTGGCGCGACGCCATCGGCGGCGAGCGGCAAGACATCGTGAGCCCTTGGAACGGAGAGGTTATCGGCTCGGTGCCCATGAGCGACGCCCGCGATGTGGATGCCGTGGTGAAGCGGGCCCGCGACGCCGCCAAGAGCTGGCGCTCGGTGCCGATCAAGGAGCGCACCCAGACGCTGTTTCGCTACCGCGAGCTGGTCCTGCGAGATCTGGAGAAGCTCGCGCACCGCGCGGCCGCCGAGTCCGGCAAGACCGTGGGGGAGGCCCGCGCCGAGGTCCTCAAGGGAATCGAGGTGATCGAGTTCGCGCTGTCCATTCAGAACCTCGATCAGGGCGGCGTGCTCGAAGTGAGCCGCGGCGTGACCTGCGAAGTGCGCCGCGAGCCGCTCGGTGTCGTCGCCGGAATCACCCCCTTCAACTTCCCCGCGATGGTGCCCATGTGGCTCTATCCGATCGCCATCACGGTGGGGAACGCATTCGTTTGGAAGCCCAGCGAGAAGGTGCCGATGACCGCGTGTCTCTTGGCCGAGCTCGCGCTCGAAGCGGGCTTCCCCGCGGGCGTGCTCTCGCTGGTGCACGGCGGCAAGGCCGCGGCCGAGGCGCTGGTCGATCATCCCGACGTCGCCGCGCTCGGTTTCGTCGGCTCGACGATGGCGGCGCGTTCGCTCTACGTCCGCGCAGCGCAGACCGGCACCCGCGCGCTCTGTTTGGGCGGCGCCAAGAACGTGTTGATGGTGGTGCCCGACGCCGATCCGGATGTGACCGTGCCGGGGGTGGTCGCGAGCTTCACTGGGTGCGCGGGACAGCGCTGCATGGCGGCGAGCTTGCTCGTGGCGGTGGGCGATGTGGACCCGCTGATCGAGCGCATCGCTGAGGCGGCGGAGAAGATCCGCCTGGGGCACGACATGGGCGCGATCATCGATCGCGGCGCGCGCGACAGGCTCGTGGCCGACATCGAGGTCGCGAAGAAGGACGGCGCGCGCCTGCGCCTGGACGGACGCCACGTGCCCGCCCCTTCGGGCTTCGAGAACGGCCACTGGCTCGCGCCCACCATCCTCGATGGCGCGAGCTACGGGATGGGCTGCACCACCAAGGAGCTGTTCGGACCGATCATGACGGTGGTCCGGGTGCGCAACCTCGATGAGGCCCTCGAGGTCGAGCGCCAGGGCGAGTACGGCAACGCGACGAGCGTGTTCACCACGAAGGGCGCGGTCGCGCGCTACGTCGCCGAGAACGCGACGAGCGGCATGGTCGGCGTGAACGTCGGCGTGCCGGTTCCCCGCGAGCCCTTCTCGTTCGGCGGCACCAAGCACTCTCGCTTCGGCGAGGGCGACGTGACGGGCAAGTCGGGTCTCGAACACTGGAGCACGCTCAAGAAGATCACCAGCAAGTGGGAGCTGTCCAAGGACAACAGCTGGATGAGCTGATGGGCGCGCTCTTCCCCGGGTGATCAGGCGGCGGACGCGGGCGCCGGGACGAGCAAGATCCGATCGGGCACGTCCAGGTAGAAGTGCCTCACCTCGCCGCACATATACGTGTCCTCGAGGAAGCGGACCTCTCCGCTCTCGAGCGAGTACATGCCGCCAATCAGGGCTACGTCGCCTGCCTCGACCATCTGGCGAATCACCACGCTGCGCTCGACGATCGCCTCGACCGAGCGTCGCGTCTGGATCTCGGCGACGCGCTCGACGAACTCCGAGTTCGAGGAGGTGCGGTTGTCGCTGGTCTGGCGCTCGAAGTAGACCGACGGCTGGATGCGATTCAGCAGCGTCGAGAGATTGCCCATCTGAACGTGATCGCACGCGCCCTTGATGGCGCCGCAGGCGCTGTGGCCCAGCACCACGATCACCTTGCTGCCGGCGAGTTTGGTGGCGAATTCCATCGAGCCGAGCACGTCCTCGTTCACCACGCTGCCTGCGAGGCGGATCGAGAAGATGTCGCCGAAGCCTTGATCGAAGACCAGCTCGGCGCTGGTGCGGCTGTCGATGCAGCTCAGGATCGTGGCGAAGGGGAACTGCCCCTCGCGCGTCGCGTTCACCTGGTTCAGCAGATCTCGGTTGGCCCGGAGGTTGTTCCGAAAGCGCGCGTTGCCCTCCCGCAGGTGCTCTAGAGCACGCTCGGGCGTCATGGTGGCTTGGGTCTCTTTGGTATGCGTGTGCACGAGCTACCTCCGGGGAGGCAGCGTATAGGGCAGCCGGGTCATTTCGCAACGTCCGATGCGTTTCGGGGCGATACGACCCACCGTGTCACGGGGTACGGACTGACGATGTCGTCCGCTGGTCAGCTCGCCGGGGGCGGCAGCTTGGATTCCAGCGCGTGGGGGATGGCCATCGCGTGGTAGCCCTTGTCCACGTGGATCACGGTCCCGGTGATGCCGCTGGCCAGCGGACTGGCCAGGAACGCGGCGGTCGCGCCGACCTCTTCGGCGGTGAGCGCCTCGGGCAGCGGCGAGGCCTCGCTGTACCAAGTGATGACCTTCTGGATGAACCCGATCGCAGACGCCGCACGCGAGGCATACGGACCCGCGCTGATCGAGTTGATGCGGATGCCCCACTTGCGACCGGCCTCGTAGGCCAGCACGCGGGTGTCGCTCTCGAGCGCGGCCTTCGCGCTCGACATGCCGCCGCCGTAGCCTGGCACCGCGCGCTCGGCCGCCAGGTAGCTGAGGTTGAGGACGGCGCCGCCCGGACGGAGCAGGGGGCCCGTGTGCTGGACCAGCGACACGAACGAGTACGCGCTCGCGCTCATCGCGCCGAGGTAACCCTTGCGGCTCGTCTCGAGCAGCGGCTTCTTCACCTCGGGACCGTTCGCCAGCGCGTGCACCACGATGTCGAGCGATTGGGGACCAAAATCGGCTTCGATCGCCTTCACCATGCCACCGATCGAGAAGTCACCGCGCTCGCGGTAGCGCTTGTTCTCCCGGACCTCGGGGGGCGCGGCCTCGAGCGTGTCGTAGTCGGCATCCAGCGGATAGACCTTCTCGAACGTGAGTAGCGAGCCGTCGGCGAGCTTGCGTGCCGCGTCCATCTTGCCGCGCGAGAGCAGGGTCTCGAAGATGCCGAGCGCGGGCGGCCACGAGCCGACGACGACGGTCGCGCCGGCCTCGATGAGGGCCTTGGCGATGGCGAATCCGAAGCCGCCATCATCCGAGATTCCGGCGACGAGCGCGCGCTTTCCACGAAGATCGATCGAGAGCATGCGCGAGCCATCGCGCACCCAGCGCACCGGGTCAAGTCCGCGACGCGGTCCATAGGCAGCGCGCGGGCTTCTCGGGTCACGGCTTCAAGCTCGCGCCCGCGGTAGGCACGCTGGTGCGAGATCTGGTGATGAACGAAGCCGGCCCGCACCCGCTCTTCGATCCCCGACGCTTCTTGGTCTCGGGGACCTGAGCTGTCTAATCAGGGATCGAGTTCAGCGTAGCGGCGGAAGATCCCCGACTCGTTGAAGGGCAGCCGCCGCGGCGAGGCGAGATACGCCGCCAGCCGAGGGCGCGACACGATGCGGTCGTGAAGCGCGCGCAGCTGCGGGGTGTGCTCGTCCTGCCGCTTCATGGTGCGAGGAAAGGCGTAGTCGAGGCCCGAGATCACCTGGAACGCGGCGAGATCCACGTAGCTCACGGAGCGACCCACCAGCACCTTGCCGTTGTCTTTCAAGATCGTCTCCAGCCAGCCCAAGAACTTGGGGACGCGAAGGGTGCGAAAGCCTTCGGCGCGAGCGGTCGCCGCGGCGCGCTGATCTTCGTAGGTCTGATCCACTCGCGTCGGGTGGTGGGTCTCGTGCACCTCGGCGACCAGATCCGCGATCGTCAGCGCGATGGTGGACGCCTCCCAGCGTCCACGATCCGAGCTCGGCGCCAACCCCAGCATCTCGCCGAGGTAGCGGCAGATGTTGGCGCTCTGAGCGACCACCAACTTGCCGTCGCGCAGGATCGGCGGGGCGAGCGGTCGAACGCCCTCGATGCCCTCGTCGAGCACCGCGCGTAGCTTCGCTATCCCGTCAGGGCCTCGAGCGACGTCGACGTACTCGGCCCCGCGATCTTCGAGCACCAAGCGCACGAACTCGCCGCGTCCCTGGATGCTGGGCCAATAGAAGAGTTGGTAGGTCATCGCGCGATCCTCCGGCTGCACTCAACCCGCGGCGATCGGCAGGCTCTTCTGGCCTGGCCTGAACGCGGCGAAAAAATCGTTGCCCTTGTCGTCGACGACGACGAACGCGGGGAAGTCGACGACCTCGATCTTCCACACGGCCTCCATGCCGAGCTCCGGGTACTCGAGCACCTCGACCTTCTTGATGCAGTCCTGGGCCAGGCGTGCCGCGGGCCCGCCGATCGAGCCCAAGTAGAAGCCCCCGTACTTCTTGCACGCGTCGGTGACCTGCTGACTCCGGTTGCCCTTCGCGAGCATCACGAAGCTGCCGCCCTCGGCCATGAACGCATCGACGTAGGCGTCCATGCGGCCCGCGGTGGTGGGACCAAAGCTCCCCGACACATAACCGGCCGGGGTCTTGGCGGGACCAGCGTAATAGACGGCGTGGTCCTTCATGTACTGAGGGAGCCCTTGGCCCGCGGCGATGCGCTCTTGCAGCTTCGCGTGCGCGATGTCGCGCGCGACGATGAGCGAGCCCGAGAGGGACAGGCGGGTCTTCACCGGATGACGGCTCAGCTGCGCGCGGATCTCGGCCATGGGCTCATTCAGATCGATCTTCACCACCTCGGCGCCCTCGAGATCGTCGTGCGTCGTCTCGGGCAAGAAGCGCGCGGGATCGCGCTCGAGCTGCTCGAGGAAGATCCCTTCCGCCGTGATCTTCGCCATCGCCTGACGATCGGCCGAGCAGCTCACCGCGACCGCTACGGGACAGCTCGCGCCGTGACGCGGCAGGCGGATCACCCGCACATCGTGGCAGAAGTACTTGCCCCCGAACTGCGCGCCGATCCCCATCGCCTGGGTGAGGGCGAGGGTCTTGGCCTCCCACGCCAGGTCGCGAAACGCGCGCCCACCCTCGTTGCCGTCGGTAGGTAAGCCATCGTAGTAGCGCGCGGTCGCGAGCTTGGCCGTCTTGAGCGAGAGCTCGGCGCTGGTGCCCCCGATCACGATCCCCAAGTGGTAGGGCGGACACGCGGCGGTCCCGAGACCTCGGATGCTCTTGTCGAGGAAGGCCAAGAGACTCTTCTCGTTCAAGAGCGCCTTGGTCTCTTGGTAGAGGTAGCTCTTGTTCGCCGAGCCTCCGCCCTTGGCCATGAACAGCAGCTCGTACGCCGCGCCGCCCGTGGAGAAGATCTCGATCTGCGCCGGCAGGTTCGTGCCGGTGTTCTTCTCCTTGAAGAGATCGAGCGGCGCGAGCTGCGAGTAGCGCAGGTTGGTGGTGGTGTACGTGTCGTAGATGCCCTGGCTCAGGGCCTTCTCGTCGTAGCCGCCGGTGAGCACCCGCTCACCCTTCTTGCCCATCACGATCGCGGTGCCAGTGTCCTGACACATCGGCAGCGTGCCCCCAGCTGCGATGCTCGCGTTCTTGAGGAGATCGAGCGCGACGAAGCGATCGTTCTTGCTCGCCTCAGGGTCATCCAAGATCTTCTTCAGCTGCCCCAGATGGCCGGGCCGGAGGAAGTGGGCGATGTCGTGCATCGCCTCGCGGGCGAGGAGCCTGAGCCCCTCGGGCGCCACCTTCACCATCGCCCGTCCCTCGAGCTCGACGGTGGACACGTGGTCCTCGGTGATGAGGCGATAGGGGGTTCGATCCTCGGCGGGCTCGAACATCTTCTGGAACGCGAAGTCGGGCATCGCGCCGACTCTACACGAGCGAGCGCGTTCGCCAACGCGGAGCTCAGCGAGCTTTGGCGGCCGCGAGCTTGCCTCGGGACCACGCCATGGCCGACGCGACATCGGCGAAGACGTCGTGCTCCACCGGCTGAGACCACACCAGGAGCGCAGTGCTCATCACAAAGCGCATGCCCGCCGAGGGGAACACGAACGCGGTCGCGACACAGAGGCGCGCCAGCGCTCCTTGGCGCGCGTCGAGCCACTCCATGTTCTTGCGGCGCATGTAGCCACTCGGCATCCCGCTCTCGCTGTTGTCGAACACCACCGCGTGCAGCTCGCCCCGCAGGAGCAGCCCATCCGCGCGCGCGATGAACGCGTCCACTTCGAGGTTCGGCGGGCTGCCGATCGTTCGGTGCAGCACCAGCGGCCAGTGGCTCAGGTCGGTCTCGATGCAGTGTCGACTCACGTACTTTCGGTCCGAGCGCGGTCCATCCCTCGGGGCGCCTACTCTACACCAGCGCCGTCTCGGAGCGTCGGTCGTGGTATCGATCCATCCATGGTGGATCTCGGCGGGGCGATCGAGCGTTCGGTTGCGGCGATGTACGACACCCAGCTCGACGGCGGGTCCTGGGACTCGAGGAGCGACGTGGGCCCGGTGAGCACCGCGAACGTGCTGGTCACCCTCGATCACCTCGGCGTGCTGACAGACGACGAGCGAGCTCAGGGGGTGGCTTGGTTGCGCGGCGCGCAGCGCGACGACGGATCGTTCTGGGCCTACCCCTTCGCGAGCGAAGGTGGCCTCTCGGTGACCGCGCAGTGCTGGGCCGCGCTCTCGCTCGGGCGGGACGAAGCCAGCCGCGCAGCCAGTGAGCGGGCGCGGCGATTCGTCGATGTCCGCGGCGGCCCCGAGGCCGTCTGTTCGCTGATGAAGACCGGCGACGTCGGGGCGATCTACTTGGCGGTCGCGGGCCTCCTTCCGCCAGACCGCCTCCCCGCGCCCCCGCTGGTGTGGTCGCTCTTCGATCCCGCCGTGCGCTTCATGGCCGATCGGGTCCACTTCGGGATCGTGATGGGGTCGCTCGAGCTCGGCCTCATCGCGCGCGAACGCCAGGGGAAGCTCACGCAGCGCAACCTGCTGGAGCGCCATGAGTGCGCCCGCGCCATCGAGCTGCTGCGGCTCTATCAGAACCCCGACGGAAGCTGGAACGGCAACACCGTGCAGACCGCGACGGCGATGCTGGGCCTCTTCGCCGCAGGGGTGAAGCCGCACGAGCCAGCGCTGAGCAACGCTCTCGCATGGACCCGAGCCCGCGCCGTGAGCGAGCAGCACGGCACCTTCTACGACGTGTTCTCCACGGATGTGTGGACCACGGCGTTCCACCTGCGCGCCTTGTTGCTCAGCGGAGCGTCGCGTCGCGAGCTGCGGGTGGTGCGCGGGCTGTCGTGGCTCGCCTCGCTCCAGTTGGAGGTCCCTCAGCCCTGGCCCAACCAGCGCACGCGGCGCGCGGTGCGGGTGGGGGGTTGGCCGTTTCAGACCGGGAACGTGACGATGGCCGACACCGACGACACCGGAGTCGTCTTGAGCACGCTGATGCTCGCCCTTCAGCCAGGCGAGGACGGTCACCTGCTCGATCCCGCGATCGCCGCGGATCTCCAGCGCCGGATCGATCGCGCGATCCCCTTCCTCCGCGCGATGCAGAACCAGGACGGTGGCTGGGGCGCGTTCGTCCATGATCTGCCGGCGCGGCGAGTGCCCGGTCCGCTCTATGCGAAGCCGCTGGATGTGCCCCCGGATCGACCGCTGCGCGCCATGCTCACGCTGCTCGACGCGCCGCCCGAGCTCGGCGATCCCTCGACCGAAGATCTGGTGGGCCGGGTGCTGCACGGCTTGGGCAGCGCGGGCCTAGGCGTCGGCGATCCCATGATCGCCCGCGCGCTGTCGTTCCTCACTCGCATGCAGAGCACCGAAGGTTCGTGGTGGGCTCGGTGGCTCACGAACTACCTGCCAGGCACCGCGTACGCGGTGACCGGTGCACTGGCGGCGGGCGCGACGGGCGAGCCGTGGCGCCTCGGCGTGCGCTTCTTGAAAGAGCGACAGAACGTCGATGGCGGTTGGGGCGAGGACCCCGACTCGTACCGCGATCCCTCGCGCGCCGGGCGGGGCGAGAGCAGCGCGCCGATGACGGGTCTGGTGTGCGCGGCGCTCATCGAGACGGGCGATCGATCCAATGTCGTGACGGCGGGGATAGATCACCTCCTCGCCAGCCAGCGGGGCGATGGCACCTGGGACAACGGCCGCTACGTCGTCACCAACGTCCCGCCGAGTGACTTCTACACCTACGAGGGCGCGCGGCTTCACCTGCCGCTCGAGGCGCTGGCGCGTCATCGGGCTGCGGGCGGGTGAACGCTGCCAGCTAGCGGGTGAGCTGCTCGGCGGGGGCGAAGGGCGCCACTCGGCCCGACGTGTTGCGCTCGAGCCAGGCCCGGCGCTCGGCGCGCGCGATGTGGTCCGCGATTCCATCGAGACCTGGCACCCGACGACGCAGGGTCTCGGCCACAAAGACGAGCGGGAACGCGCTCAACGGCAAGAGCGGCCAGAGGCCCGCGGGCGGCAGGCCCTGCTCGCGGTAGACGGCGGTCGGCAGAAAGAGCCGGGTCATGCCGCGGTGAAGGCCCTCCTCGAGCCACCCGAACACCCCGTCGTCGGGCGCGCTCGCGAAGGCCTCGACGTACGAACGGCAGAGCGCACGTCCATCCTCGCCCGCCGTGCCGCTGCCCTTCAGCCAGGCGATGTACGAGATCCGAAGCGCGTCCTCGATGTGCTCGGGATAGGGCGAGAAGCGCACCCCCATCAGGTGACCGACGTAGCGCCAGAAGTGGAGCATCGCCTCGATCTCGACGCGGCTGGTGCGAAAGCCCAGGACCCGCATCAAGAGGCCGGGCGCGACGCTGCCGCCCATCAAGGTCAGGAGCGCGTCGCCCTCGTTGATGGGCACACCCCAGGCGGCCTCGTTCCACTCGGGGTGCGGTCGAACGCGCAGCCGCACCATCGCGTGCAAGAGGCGCACGTGCTGGGTCATCTCGAAGCCCTTGGCGGAGGGATCGAGGCCGCCGGGCTCGGACACCTCGATCCAGAACGACGCCGTCTCCAAGAAGCGCGCGCGGGTGCCTGCGCCCACGTAGGCGCCCGAGAGCGCCAGCGGTTTGGCGACCGAGCTCTCCCGATAGCCCGCCAGCGTGATGGCGCCCGCGAAGCGAAAGACCGCGCTGCCGTAGCGGCGGAAGGTCTTGGCGCCGAGGGCGAGCTTCGCTTCGTCCAGCCAGGCGGGGCGGGCGTTCAGGTCATCGAGCAGCGCGCCGAGCGCGGCGGAGACGCCGTCACGCGTGGGCGAACCCTGCGCCGAAGCGAGCTTCTGGCGCGCCGCGCTCAGCCCCTGTCGTCCCTGCTCGCGAACGAACGTCTCGGCGAGCGGATCGCCACGCTGGTAGGCCTCCTCGAACGCAGACAAGAGCTCGGGGCTCGGCGCGGGATCGAAGCCCGCCACCGCTCGGGTCACCCTCCGAACCACGCGGGCACGGCGCGAGTGCGCGCGGTCCCGGTAGCGAAACTCCGAAGGCGCGCTCATGCGCCCCGGAGTGTGCCACGAGCGGCGTCAGGCAGGGGGCGAGCTGAAGCCGAGCTCGCTGAAGCAGCGGCCCTCGACGCATGCGCCGCAGCCGCAGTCCTCGTCGCTGGTGCAGGCCAGCCGTTCACAGCCATGGGCATCACCGCCATCGTCCACGCAGACCGTGTGCTCCGGGCAGGCGTAGGTCGGGCCGCAGCGGGTGGGCTCGCAGATTCCCGACGTCTCATTGCAGGTCTCGTCGCTCTCGCAGCTGCTCGCAGTGCAGCGCAGGCGACACTCCGAGGCCTGCCCACCGCACGAACACAGCGGGGTGAAGAAGAAGCAGACGTCGCCGTCGTGGCAGTCCACATCGCCCTCGCAGAGCGCCTCGGGCACCATGCAAATCCCGCATCCAGGCGAGGTGCCGGGCGGAGATGGAGAGAGCGAAGATCGAGAGAAGCGAAGGTCGGGTCATGGCCCAACCCTCTCAGCGATAGGCGGCGCGCGCAACGTGGACGCGACGCGCGTCCCTGCGCTCCGCCATGATCACATCGGTGCGCTCGGTAGGGTGCATGCCGCCGTCACCGAGGACCCGCTCCACGATATAGCCCTCGGCGCGCAGAAGCTCGACCACGCTCCCCGGCCCCAACAGATGACCGAGCCCGACGGCGACGAACGCGTGGCCCTGGGCTATCTCCGGGAGCAGGTGGGCCATCCACGCGAGGTTGCGCTGATCGAAGAGGATCGCGTGATCTTCGGGCGACATCGTGGAGAGGACTTCCAGCACCCGCTCCTCGCTGAGCGAGCGGTAGGCGTCGCGCAGGTGTCGAGCCTCGAGCCGGGCTTCGTCGGCTTCGTCCACCATCTGCACCAGCGCCTGCACCGCGTCGCCGCGGTTCATCGACGCGAGCGCGGACATTGCCTCCTCGGGCGTCTCCAGCGCCACGAAGGGGATGCCGGTGCGGATGGTCCAATCGAACACCGAGCGGTCGAGCCGGGTCGAGGAGATGGCACCTGGGATCGGCGCGCGCCCATCCTCGAGGGCCTCGACCTCCGCCATACGCACCTGGCTCAGATAGTTCGTCAGGGCGCCGGGGTGGATCTGACGAACGATCTCCGGCGGCGCGACCCGCGAGAGCTCGGTCACGAGGCGCTGCCACGTCTCCCGAGGCAGCGCCCGATCGAGCCATGAACGACGCGGCAGGGTGCTGCGAGGCGCCTCACGAAAGAAGCGCGTGGCCTCGCGGATATCGATCTCCATCGCGACGACCCGCGCATCGAAGAGCGCGCTGTCGAGCGGGGTAGGTACCGCCGCGCGGAAGGTCACGCCGATGTGCATCGTGCCCAGCAAGTAGGAGGGCCGGGTGCCAGTCGGTCCTCGCACCTCGAAGAGCCAAGCGCGCGGCGTGAAGTCTTCCTCGACCGCTGCGGCGCGCGCGGGTGCGACCTCCCCGCGAGGACGGACCGCGCCAGCCGAAGAGAGCCGCAACGGCGCACGCGCCCCTCCACAGCCTCCTGCGGCGACGAGCACGACGAGCAACATCAGCGCGCGAACGAGGCGATCGAGACCCATCGATGTCGCCTCGTAACAGAGAAGGAGCACCGAAGGAAGATGGGATGACGGCGAGCGCTACGGCGCGCTGCTCGGAGTGAGTCAGGGCGCGGGAGGCAGCGGTCCGAGCTCTTTCTCCGGGTCGGCGAAGATGCGACGCAGGGTCTTGCTCATCTTCGCGGCGTGCATCCCGTCCAGCACCCGGTGATCGAAGGTAGCGAAAGCCCGCAGCATCTTTCGAGGGACGATCTGCCCGTCTTGCACGACGGCCTCGTCCTTCACCGCGCCCAGCGCGATCACGAGCGGCACCCGGCTGTAAGGGACGAGCGGCACGTACGCCTCCTCGAGACCGAGCGAGCCGATGTTGGTGACCATCACCGAGCCGAAGGGATCCTTGGGGATCCCCGCCCAGCGCAAATCGAGATTCAGGGTGAAGCTGAGCCAGCCGATCAGATCGAGGACCGTGTTCAGCATGAAGAACGGGATCTTCTTGAACATGTTGCGCGAGCCCTCGAGGTTCTTGTCCTGCCCCTTGCGCACGCTGCCCACCTTCTGCTCGAACTCCTCCACGATCTCGAGGAGCGATTTTTGATGCGCGTCGAAGAGCGTCGCGCCGCTCAGGTCGATCTCGCCCGTGACCTCGTCCTCGAGTGCGACCTGAAAGAACACCCCGATGTCTCGGCGGAGATAGATGCGATTGAACCGGAGGATCGCGTTGGCGTCCGGCATCTCCGAGAGCGTGATGGCCATCGCCTTGGCCATCAGGTGCGAGAGGGTCGCGCGCTTGCCGGTGCGGGCCCGGAACGTCTCGAGGTAGCGCAGCACCCCGTCGGCGGGCAGGGCGAGCGTCCCGTACACGGTCGGGTCGTAGGCCGCGCGCCAGGTCCCGATGGCGATGCGTCGAAACGACGAGAGGTTCTGCTTCGGGGTCAGCGCGAGGTTCGGCACCGGCGCGAGCGTACGCGCATCTTTGGCTACATGGGCGGGCAGCCCGTGCCATCGGCGCCGGGAATCACGATGTCGATGATCGTCGATCCCAGTCGCGTCCGTCCGTCGGCGCGAAACACGATCTCCAGCAAGAAGTGCTGAGGGCCAGCACCTGGGGCGACCACGTCGTTGCGCAGCTGGAGCTGAAAGACCACCCGGGTGCCGGTGGACACGCCGAAGAAGACGCCGCCAGCGATCGAGGTGACGCCGCTCGGCGGCTCGGCTCGCAACGCGATCACCGCGTCGACGAACGCCCGAGGATCGACGCCATCACTCGGCACCGGATCGACCAGGACCGTGTCGACATCGAACTGGATCACGTCCGCCAACGTGCGCACCGCGGCGATCACGTTGTTGCTGAGGCTCTCGCCGCGCGCGCCGATGTCGAAGACCAACGGGGTCCCCCCGCTCACCGCGCCGGTGTCGGTGGCGATGCGCTCCAGGTCGCCTCGCACGGTCCGTGCGCCCGAGAAGAGGCCCATCACCCGGATACCGCGCGCGTTGAGGACATCGACGGCTTCGGAGTACGTGTGGGCCCCCTCCGCGCCGCAGCCCAGCGGGTACGGCTCGCTCCCGCCGGGTCCGTTGTGGAACGCCGCATCGGTAAAGAGGAGGATCACCGGGAGCGCATCGGTGCGAAAGCAGGGATAGCCGAAGCCGCCGCCCGGGCAGCCGAAGCTCGCGGGGATGATGGTGCCTAGGCCCTCGCCCGTCGCCGCCTGGTAGAGCCCTTCGACCTGCGACTCTGGGGGATCGCCGCCCGAGGTGATCGCCACGCTGTCGACCGCCGCCTGCACCCGCGCCACGTCACCGTCGATAGGGAGGATCTGCGCGAAGGGGACGTCATCCGATCCCCCGCAGCCCCCGGCGGGGAAGTCGGCGAAAGTGGCGACCCCGAGGCGGGAGTCGGGGATGGCTCCGCGGATCCCGGGCACGAGCCGATCCCGCAGCGTGGCGCGGATCTGATCTATCTCCTCGTCCATCGATCCCGTGACGTCGATCAGCATCAGCACATCGGCGCGGCCCACCACCACCTCGGTGTCGAGCGGCAAGAGGATCGGCCCCGCGTCGGGCTGAAGCTCGATGCAGGGCAGCGGCGCGTCGGGGCTGTCTGGAGCATCGGTGCCGGCGTCGGGTCCCACGTCCGGCACCTCGAGCCCGGTCTTGGCGCCACATCCACTGAACGCCACCAACGCCAAGACCGCGAACCACGATCTCGTCCATCCCACAGCTGCGTTCGATCGAGGCATCGAAGGCTTCGGTGTAGCAGGCGGCTCGGTGCACGTCCGGCGCCCGCGCGGTGTCGAATGGTTTCGCACGCAGACCTCTGCGTGGCCCTCCTCGCGGCGATCCGTCACCGCTCCTTCAGGATCGCCCACACGAGCAGCTCGCGCCGCAGGGTCCCGGGGGTGCACGCGGCGCTCACCTCGACGAAGCCCGCGCCGAGCATGGTCTCGGTGAGCGTGGTGAGCTCGGGCGCGTGGCGGGCCGCCCCGAGGCGACCGAGCACGCCACCGTGCGCGGCCACCAAGAGGACCTTGCCACCTACCTTCACCGCAGCGCGGAGCTGCTCGGTCACCTCGGTCAGACTCGCTGTGTCGACCCGGCCGATGGCCAGCCCCGCTTCGCCGCCGGGTCGCGCCGGGGACGACGCGACCCCGCCCAGCGACAGCTCCCCCAGGGTGACGATGGGACCCTCACCATGCGTGGCGAGGACGTCAGCGAGCGCGCGGCGCTGCATCGTTCGGCTCTCGGCTCAACACTCGACTCAACACGCGACTCAGCTCTCGGCTCAGCTCTCGGCTCAGCTCTCGACCGTGGTCTCGGACGAGGCGGGGGGCGGGACTCGGTAGGAGTCGCGGCGACGGATCTCGACTCGCTGCACGCTCTTGGTGTCGGCCTCGAGGACGATCAGATCCAGACCGTCGACCGAGAGCTGGGCACCCACGCTGGGCACCTTGCCCGCCAGATCGATGATGAGGCCGCCCAACGAGTCGTAGCCGCCCGCATTGGGGTGACCGACTTCGCCGCCCAGCGCGTCGCCCAGGTCGTGGATCGACACCCTGGCGTCAGCCATGAAGAGCCCGGGTTCTATCTCGGTGACCAACGCCTCCGGGGTGTCGTACTCGTCGTTGATCTCGCCCACGATCTCTTCGAGGATGTCCTCGAGGGTGACGATGCCGCTGGTGCCGCCAAACTCGTCGATCACCACCGCGAGGTGCTGGCGACGTGACTGCATGTCCCTCAGCAGCTGACCAATCTTGGTGGTCTCGGCGACGAACAGAACGTTCTTGCGCACCAGCTTCTGCGCGTCGATCGGGACCTTATCCGCGTTGCGCTGCGCGTTGAAGATGTCCTTGGCGTAGAGGATCCCCTCGATCTTGTCGGTACGATCTCGGTACACCGGGTAGCGGCTGTGGCCCTCGTCGGTCACCCGCTTCACCAGCTCTTCGATGGGCGTGTCGATGGCGATCGCCACCATGCGGGTGCGGGGGACCATGACCTCGCGGGCCAGGGTGTCCTTGAACTCGAGCACGTTGTAGAGGAGCTCCGCGTTCTGTTCGGGGAGCACCCCTTCCTCTTCATGCTTCTCGATCAGGTGCTCGACCTCGCGCTCGGCGATGCTGGCCGAGAGCGGCTCTGCGGCCGGGGTGACGATGCGATCGGTCAGGCGAGAGACCAGCTCGATGGGCCACGCGAAGGGCGCGAGCAAGACCTCGAGCGGACGCGCGACGCGCAGCAGACGCAAGACCGTGCGGGTCTCTCGGCCGCGCACGATCGTCTGGGCGACCTCCGCGACCACCGCATACATCAGCGCCGCACCGAAGACCGCGCCGAGGATCCCCCACTCGATCCAGCCGATGCTCGCCGCCAGGTGCGCGGTGAACCCGGAGAAGGCGGCGACCGAGAGGATGCGCCCAGCCAGCAGCCGAGAGCGAATACGCGCACGCGCAGAGAGCACCCGGGCGGCGATCAACGCATCGGAGCCGCCCTCGTCTTCGATGGCCATGAGCCGCTCGTCGGCGAGCTCGGTCATGGCGGTAGTCAGGGCGGAGAGGACCCAGCCCAGGATCGCTGCGAGCGCTATCGCGAGCGCGTCGAGGCCTGGGTCTCCGGTAGCTAATGGCACGCGTCTTCAGTTCCCCCGCAGGTCAATCGAGCGGGGGGTGATGCTAAGGGCCGCGAGGTTCACCCGCAACCGGTCCCCTGGCCGGCCGCTCGCATGGTGCGTTCAGGCATCCCTGGCGAGATCGAGCAAGTACTGACCGTAGGCCGTCTTGGCCAAAGGCTCGGCCACCTTCAAGAGCCCAGGCACATCGAGCCAGCTCTTGTGGAAGGCGACCTCTTCCGGGCACGCCACCATCAAGCCCTGCCGCTGCTGGATCGTCTGGATGAAGTTTGCCGCCTGGAGCAATGCCTCAGGGTTGCCGGTGTCGAGCCAGGCGACGCCCCGACCCAGCTTCTCGAGGCGCAGGGTCTGACGCTCCAGATAGAGCCGATTCAGGTCGGTGATCTCCAGCTCCCCGCGCGGGCTGGGCTTCAGCGACTTGGCCAGCTCGACCACGTCGCTGTCGTAGAAGTAGAGCCCGGCGACCGCGTAGTTCGAGCGAGGCTTCTGGGGCTTCTCCTCGAGGCCTATCACCCGCCCACCCTCATCGAACTCGGCGACCCCGTAGGCCGACGGGTTCTTCACGTAGTAGCCAAAGACGGTCGCCCCCTCGAGATGCTGCGCCGAGTCCTCGAGCAGGCCCTGAAAGCCGTGGCCGTAGAAGATGTTGTCGCCGAGCACCAGCGCGCACGCCTCACCTGCGATGAACGACTCGCCGATCACGAAGGCCTGCGCCAATCCGTCGGGGCTCGGTTGGGCGGCGTAGGTGATCGTCATGCCCCACTGGCTTCCGTCCCCCAGCAGTCGAACGAACATCTCCTGTTCGTGGGGGGTGGTGATGATCAACACGTCCCGGATCCCTGCCAGCATCAGCGTGGTGAGCGGGTAGTAGATCATGGGCTTGTCGTAGATCGGCATGAGCTGCTTGCTCACGCCCTTGGTCAGCGGATGCAGGCGAGTGCCGCTGCCCCCCGCGAGCACGATGCCCTTCTTGATGCTCAAAAGCTTCTCCTTCGATCGACGTCAGGCGCTACGCAGCGCCGTACTGGCTAGGCAGAGGCGCCGTAGTGGGTCTCGATCCACTTGCGGTACTCGCCGCTCTTCACCGCCTGCACCCAAGGCTGGTTGTCGAGGTACCAGCGCACGGTGCGGCGCATCCCCGACTCGAACGTCTCTTTCGGGACCCAACCGAGCTCGTGCTCGATCTTGCTCGCGTCGATCGCGTAGCGCAGATCGTGGCCCGGCCGATCCTTCACGAACGTCTTGAGCGCCAAGAGCTCGCTGACCTTTACGCCCGACTCTTCGGCGACCAGCTGCGCCAAGGTGTCCACTACCTCGATGTTCTTGCGCTCGGCGTTGCCGCCGACGTTGTAGGTCTCGCCGAGGCGACCCTTCTCGATCACCGCCCAGATGGCCTCGCTGTGATCGTCGACGAAGAGCCAGTCACGCACGTTGATCCCCTCGCCGTAGATCGGCAGGGGCTGTCGCTCGAGGAGGTTGCCGATCATCAAGGGGATCAGCTTCTCGGGGAATTGCCGAGGCCCGTAGTTGTTCGAGCAGTTGGTGATCGTGATCGGCAGCCCGTAGGTGCGCGCCCAGGCCCGCACCAAGTGGTCGCTCGCCGCTTTGCTGGCGGAGTAGGGGCTGGAAGGGTCGTAGCGGGTGGTCTCCGAGAACGCCCCGCCCTCGGCCTCGAGCGAGCCGTAGACCTCGTCGGTGGAGACCTGATGGAAGCGCTTGAGCGCATGCCCTCCGTTGCTGAGCTTCCGTGCGGCCTCGAGGAGTACGAAGGTCCCTTCGATGTTGGTGCGCACGAACTCGCCGGGACCTGCGATGCTGCGATCGACGTGGCCCTCGGCCGCGAAGTGAACGATGACGTCCGGCTTCTCACGCTGAAAGAGCTCGTCCATCGCGGCGGCGTTGGCGATGTCGGCTCGGTAGAAGCTGTAGTTCGTCCGCTCGGCGATGCCCTCGAGCGAGCGCAGGTTCGCCGCGTACGTGAGCTTGTCGACGTTGACGAAGTGATGCTCGGGATGCCTCGGGACCAGGGTCGAGAGAAAGCTCGACCCGATGAAGCCCGCACCACCTGTGACCAGTACCTTCACGTTGTCCTCGCGCGAGGCTGACACGCGCACCGCGGGCCGGCCATCGAGGATGCTGGTTGCACTGACGACGCCGATCATTCGTCCCAAACGCAGACGTCAAAGGCTGCTCGAGAGCTGCCATCGCCCTGGGGTGATCGCCGTAGGTGTTCTAGAGGTCCATACCTGCGAAGGGATCGTCGGGATCGGAGCGCCGGGTCCCGGAGCTACCCGAGCCTGAGCCGCCAGAGCCTGAGCCGCCAGAGCCCGAGCCGCCCGAACCAGCGCTCCCGGAACTCCCGCCGCTCGAGCCGCCGGTGCTACCGCCGGTGCTGCCGCCGGTGCCACCCTCAGGCGCGTCGGTGCGGCGGCGGATGCGGCCGGTGATCCGATCGGTGACGTCCGCGTGCGCATCGCCGCTGGTGCCTTCTTCGCCATCGCCGAGCACGACCGAGTCCACGATGGAGTGGCCGCCCCGATCCCGGGTGATGGTGTGGGTGCGGAGGGTGGGCAGCCGCGCCAACGTCGCGCGCTCTTCGTACACCAAACAGAAGAAGCCGTAGAAGCGGGTCTCGTCGATCGCCCGAAGCCGCGTCGTCTCGTCCTGCCACTCGATCCAGCGGGTGGGCGGACGCCCCTCGACGAGCGAGCCCGAGCGCTCGACGCCAGGCCCGAACTGGCGCTGGATGGCCTCGGCGAACTGGTCGAACGTCGCGTCGCCGAACGCGCTGGAGTCGAACGCCTGATAGCGCTTCCAGAGGTGGTCGTTGATCGTGAAGTAGTAGCTGCGCGAGTGGGTCTCGGGCTCCCGGACCTCCATCATCGCTTCGTGGTTTCCGTGGGTGTACTCGTCGCGGAGGAACGACGTGTCCCAGCCGGTGCCTTCGCCGTCGAAGGCGACGTAGGTCGAGCGGATCCGGCGGATCTCCTCATCGAGCTGGTGGCGAAGCCGGTCCTCTTCGATGGCCCCACCCGCCTTGGCCAAGCGAGGACCGAAGCTGGCCTCGACCTGGGTGCGGAAGTGCTCGAAGAGCGGACGGGCGCCGATCCCCCACGAGATGCCGACGGTCTCCATCACCCGCGCGATCTCGGCGCTGGGCGGAGCCTCTGCGGGCGCGCTGGACTCACCCGTCGCCGCGCCGCGACCACGCCTTCGCCGACCACGCTGTGCTTCGGCATCTGAGAGGGCGCTCAGGCCGAGACTGACGACGCAGCTCACAGCCACCGCGGACACGAGCCACTTTTGGATACGCATAGATCCTCCGAACCTGATCAAACGGGCATGCAGTCTAACCGAGACGCGGCCTGCGAGGAAACTCGCCGACGAGCCTGAGCCCAGAGCGGCCGTTGGGACGAGGCCTTGGGCCTTTGATTCATCCCGCGGAGATCCCTTGGGCGACGCTTGGGACCTCCTGGTCCGACCCTCGTCAGCGCAAGGAGAAGAAGCGCGTCAGCTCGGCGGGGGTGTAGCGGCGATGGTCGTTGACCGCGCTGAAGGTGGTGATCGTGCTGTCCCCCGAGACCTCGAGCATCTCCATGCGCAACAGGTCGTAGCCCGTCGTCATGGTGAAGCGGATCGAGCGCAGAAACTGGTCCAACGGATGGGATCGTGGGGTCAGAGTCAGGACGAGCCCCTCGGGGCTGGGCGTGAGCGCGAGCGTGTAGTTGCGCTCGAGCGCGGCTCTATCACCCGCCAAGAGCGAGAGGATCGAGTCGACGAAGCTCCGCACCACCGGCTGCGAGGCCAGATCGAGGGTCTCCTCGCGGCTGCCGTCCCACATCCGGAGGCTGCTGCCGTCGATCAACAGCACCTGCGTCGAGGGTGACGTCGCGCGGCGCGCCATCCGGCCGGGGCGCACGTAGTGGATCGATCCCTCGGTCACGATGGGCGCGAACAAGAGCTCGATGCGCTTCTCCTCGTGGAAGTGGCACTCGAGGGCCTCGATGCCGGCCATCCGGCGGAACAGGCCATCGAGCGTTCCCGCGGTCTGCGCCTGGGTTGGTGCCCCGAGCACGCTCATGCATACGACGAGCAACGCGAAGCGCGCTGCCCGCCTCCCGGCCTTCTCAGCGATCGAGCCCAATGCGCTCCTTGATGGCCGCTGGGGTGGCGAAGAGGAGCTCGCCGCGAGGTCCGGCTTCGCGCGGTCCCCCATCGACTCGAAGCACGGTGTTGACCAGGACGGTGCGCGCCCGCGCCACCCGGTGACCGGTCGGCTCGCCCTCGAGGGTGGCGAGGCTGCGGATCTCGTACGCGATGCCCACACGGGGATCATCCTCGACGAACCAGGAGAAGACTCGGAAGCGCTCGCCATAGTGAAGCGCTTGGACGTGACGGGTGCGGGTTTCAATCACGAACCACGCAAAGCCCAGCTCGCGGAGATCGGGCGCATCGAGCCGGTGGTGCCGCTGAAGGGCCGTCCGAGCGATCTCCAGGTACTTGTAGTAGTGCCCGTGCCACGCGACGAAGAGGGGATCGATGTCGTGAAAGGGGATCTCGAGATCCACGAACACCGCGCCCTCGGGGACCGCCGCGCGAAAGCTCCGATCGCCGTCATCGCGCTCCAGCTGATCGATGGCCTTCAGCTCGGAGCCAGCCCGCTTCTCGATCGCGTCGCTCATGCCCTCACTCCCGTCTCGATCTCGGTGGAGAGGCCGTCATCCATCGAACCGAGAGGCAGCAGGTCGCTCCGGTAGAGCTCGAGCACCTTCTTGATGTCGAGATCCATGCGCCGATCCGCATCGACGTGGGGGATGTGGGCCCGCACCGCGTCGCGCATCGCCACGCTCGACGGGTGCGAGCGCTCGGCGGTGCGCAGATCGACCGCCTGACAGACCGTGAGCAAGTGGATGGCCGCGATGGTCTCGCACAGATCGATCACCCGCACGCACTCGCGGGCCGAGATGGTGCCCATCGAGACTTTGTCCTGGTTGTAGGACTCGGTGCTGCGGGAGAACACGCTCGCCGGCATCGCCATCTTGAGGGCCTCGGCGGCGAGCGCGCTGGCGGAGATCTCCATCGCTTTGAAGCCGTGATGCGTTGGCCGGTCGGGGCCCGTGCGCGAGACCAGGTTCGCCGGCAGGCCCGCGTTGGTGGCGGGGTTACAGAGCATGCCCACTTGCCGATCGAGGAGATCGCCGACGTTGGCCACCACGTTCTTGAGGGTGTCGGTCACCAAGCACGCGTGCCCTCCATAGAAGTTGCCGCCGTGCATCACCCGACCGGGCCGGCCGTCCTCATCCGGACCCTCGATGATGGGGTTGTCGTTCACCCCGTTGATCTCGGTCTCCAGCATCTGCCGCATCCACGGCAAGCAATCGAGGATGAGGCCGGCGACGTGCGGCGCGCATCGGATGGAGTAGCGGTCCTGCACCCGGGCCGGCGGGTTCAGGTCCTGCACCCGCTCGCGGATCCAGCGGGCCAACGTGCGCTGCCCAGGATGCGGCTTGAGCTCGAAGATCCGATCGTCGAAGTGCCCGGGCACGCCGTGCAAGGCATCGGAGGCCATCGCCGTGAGCACGGCAGTGAAGCGCGCGAGCTTGCGCGCGCGACGCCACGACAGACAACCGAGCGCGGTCATCACGCTGGTGCCGTTCATGATCGCGAGCGACTCTTTGGGCCGCAGCACCTCTGGGGTGATGCCCAGCTTCTGATGGGCCTCGGCCGCATCGAGCATCTGCCCATCGAGGAAGGCCTCGCGCTCACCGACCAAGAGCGCACCGATGTACGAGAGCGGGGTGAGATCACCGCTCGCTCCGACGGATCCCTCTTCGGGGATGCAGGGGAGGAGCCCGCGCTCGACGAACAGACAGAGCCTGTCGAGCAGCGCTTGACGCACTCCGCTCGCCCCGAGCGAGAGCGAGTTGGCGCGCACCGCGACGATCGCGGCGGCGACCTCGGGCGAGAAGATCGCCCCGGTCCCGCACCCGTGGTAGCGGACCAAATTCAAGGGCATGGCCTCGGCGACCTCGGGCGAGACCTGAAACTCAACCGACGCCCCAAAGCCTGTGGTGACGCCGTAGATGGTGTGCCCGTTTCGGAGCGAGTCCTCGATGAACTGACTGCCCCGCGCGATGCGTCCCCGCACGTGCGCGTCGCCATCGACGGCGATGCTGGCGCGTCCCTGCGCGACCGCGCAGACGTTCTCGATGGTGAGGGGGCGCTTGCCCAGGAGCACGGTGGGACGGGACATGACGACGGCTTCTTAGTCTTCGAGGGCGGTGGTCACCAGACGGAACGAGCGAGCCCGCCTAGCGACGCCAGGCGGGCTCTCCTCATCACGCAGTCGGACGGCTCAATAGACGGGGAAGGTCGCCATCGTGGTGCGCTGATCCGGATAGAGGGTCGCGGTGTAGACGCCGATGATGGCGCCGCCCACGGAGATCGAGACCTGCACGGGAGTCGGGATGGCTCCCCCGTCACCGCAGTCGCCCCAGTAGTGGACCTCGACGGTGTAGTTGCCAGAGGGAGGACGGGGCGAGCTCCAGTACACGTTCTCGATGGAGCCGTTGCCGGTGCACATACCGCGCGCGTCGTGATCGAGGACGCCGCCGCTCGGGGAGCCGCGATCACCGTAGTAGATGCGGTACCCGCTGGGGTCGTACACGTAGAGATCCATGTCGGCGCCGGTGTTCCAGGCCAGGGTCACCTGGATCTGGCCCGAGGCCCAGCCGCAGCCCTCATCGATGCGTCCGTCGCAGTTATCATCGAGACCGTTGCAGGCCTCGGTGGCGCCCGGCGAGCAGCTCGGCGTGATGATCACGATGCCGACGCCCGCGGTGCCAGTGGTCGGGGGTGGACTGACGACGACGGTGTCGGTGCTGCCACCGCCGCTGGTGTAGCCGCCGTTGCCGCTCACCGTCACGGTCGCGCGGACCGGCGAGGTGTCCGTACGGGTTCGGGCGCGCACTCGGCAGCCGCTGGAGACGACCAGGAGCGCTGCACACGCGCCCACCAAGAGAGTCCGTTCGATCGCTGTCCTCATTCCGATTGCTCCAGTCAAAGGACGCTTTGCGTCCGAGAGGCGGCGAACATAGCCCAATCGGGACCACCCGGGGGCCGGCGCAGCGTACGCCTCGACGCCAGTCGACCTTCCTCGATTCACGGCGCCGTCGATGGCCCCCGAGAACCTGCCGCCGAACCCATTGTCCAACGCCCGGTGCGGACACGACCCCATGCGCCTTCGGGTGCTAGGCTTGGCCTCGTGGCGGAGCTTCATCGCAGCTTCCGACTCCTGCCGAGTGAGCGGGTCTTGTGGCACGGGGTACCGGAGGCCGGCGTCGCCCGCGATCCCTTGTGGATCTGGGCGCCCGTCCTGGCCTGCGCGTTCGCCGCCGTGAGCGGGACGTTCGCCGTACTGGTCGCGCTGACCCACGCGGGCGAATGGCAGGCGACCGCGCTGCTCGGCGCGTGGGCCGTGGTGTTCGCCATCGGCAGCTACCTCGCCCCGCACTACCTGATCGACGGCAACCAATACCTCGTCACCGATCGGCGGGTGCTGGTGAAGAACGCGTGGACGGTGCGCTCGATCGATAGGTCTGCGCTGAGCTTCGCCCGCATCGCCTGGCACCGGAGCGCGCTGGGCGTCGGACACCTCGAGCTGGTGCGCGCAGTCCCCTTCGGTCCGCTCTCACGCAGTCAGCGTTTGGTCTTGCACACCCTTCGGGCGCCCGATCGGGTGCTGGAGGTGGTGCGGCACGGACGTGAGCCGCGCGGCGAAGGACGCGATCGCGAGCTCGCCATGACCGACCGGCTCGATCCCGATGAGCGGGTGCTCTGGGGCGGCGGGCCCGAGGGAAGCATGCTCGGGTGGCGCGAGGTGATGACCGCGCTCGTGGGGCTCGGGGTGATCGGGCTCGGTTTGCGCTACGGGACGATCTCGTTCGGGATCTTGGGGGAGCTCGAGGAGATTGGTCTGCCGGTCGGATCACCAACGTGGGCGCTGCTCTTCTTCGCAGCGTCCCTCACGTTCGCGCTCCTGGTGGGGATCGGGGGCGCGCTCCTCTGGCACGGCACGATGCTGGCGCGCGCTGAGGGCGCGGCGACCGAGTACTTGGTGACCTGTCGGCGGGTGCTCATCCGGCGCGGCCGCATCGAGCTCTCGTTGGATCGTGCGCGCATCGTCGATCTGGTGAGCCGCCCCGGCGCGCGCGGGCTCTGTCACGGCTTTTTGATCCTCGATGGCCCGGGCGGGCGGGCGCTGGCCGACGCAGGCGCGATGGCGACGTTTCTCCCCTCGCGCACCACGGTGCCTCCGATCTTCTGGGAGGTCCGCGATCTGCGCACCCTGCGCGCGGTGCTCTTCGGTGCGGAAGAGAGCGGCGAGTCGGAGCTGGACGAACTCGGTGAGCTCGACCCCGGTCGGGTCTCCGACGCCGCCTGATCGCGTCCTCGGAGAGTCCCTCAGAGATCCTTGCGCACGACCTTGCCGCGATCGTTTCGGGGCAGCGCCGCGATGAACGTGACGACGCGCGGGAATTTATAGCGGGCGAGGATCGACTTGGCGTGATGCTGGAGCGCCGCGATCATCGTGTCGTCCGGCTCATGTCCGTCGCGCAGGACCACCACGGCCTTGGGGATGCTCATCCCCTCGTCGTCCAGCGCGCCCACCACCGCGCACTCTTTCACCGCAGGATGGGTCGCCAAGCAGTCCTCGATCTCGAGCGGCGAGACGAACATGCCGCGCACCTTGAGGATGTCGTCGCCGCGACCGGCATAGAAGAAGTAGCCGTCCGCGTCCTTGGTGAACAGGTCCGCCGAGAGCACCCAGTCCTCACCCAGAAAGGTCGCTTTGCTCTTCTCCTGATCGCCCCAGTAGTAGACGGCCGCCGAGTCGCCTCGGACCATCAAGCGGCCCATCTCGCCTACCGGGACCTCGAGCCCATCGGGGCCCACGATCTTCGCCTCGTAGCCCGCGACGAGCCTGCCGAGCGATCCGAGGCGCACGTCGCCCGGGCGGTTGGTGATGTAGATGTGGAAGAGCTCAGCCGAGCCGATACCGTCCAAGATCTCGCACCAACCTCGGGCCCGCCAGCGCTCGTAGAGCTGCGCTGGCAGGGCCTCGCCCGCCGACAAGCACATGCGGAGCGATCGCAGCTCGTCATCGCCCACGCCTTCGTGATCGATCATCTGGCGGATCATCGCCGGGACGTTGGAGAGCACCGTGACCCGATGCTTTCGGACGTGCGCCACGATCCGCTCCGGAGTGGGCTTGTCGGGGAAGAAGACTGCCTTGCCGCCCACGGCGAAGGGGAACATCAGGGTGGTGCCCGTCGCGTACCCGAAGAAGAGGCGCGAGACGGACAGAAAGACGTCGTCCTCGTTCAGCCCCAAGACACCCTTCGCATAGCACTCGGTGCTGTAGGGGAAGTCGTGATGGAAGTGCACCGCGCCCTTGGGCTTGCCGGTGGTGCCGCTGGTGAAGAGCCATCCGGCAAAATCATCGCGCGAGGTGTCGGCGTTCTCGGTGCGATCGCTCGCCTTGCTGATGGCGAGATCGAGCGACTCGCCGCCTTCGGTCTTGGTGCCGGCGATGAGGGGCACCTTGCAGCGTGGGTGCTTGGCGAGCGCGGGACCGAGCCTATCCATCACGTCGTCTTGCGCTATCACCGCGCGCGCCCGGGTGTAGCCGAGCAGGTAGTCGAGGTCGGCCTCGGGCGCGAGCGGGTTGCCCATGCAGAAGACGGCACCGGCCTTCAGGATCCCGAAGAAGCTCGCCGCGAAATCGATCCCATCGGGCAGGAGCAGGAGCACCCGATCCTCCAAACCGATGTCGCGATCTCTGAGCGCGTGGCTCACCCGGTTCGCGAGGTTCTGCACCTCGAGATAGGTCCACGATCGATCGCCGACTTCGACGGCGACCCGCTCGCCTCGGCCTTCCTCGATGCGCGCATCGAGAAAATAGTGGGCCATGTTGAAGCGCTCGGGGAACGTCGGCTCGCTCATCGGGCCGGATGCTACAGGACGGGGCACCACTGCCCCAGCCGCTCAGCGACCCCAGCCGAGCATGATGACCACGGCGATCGCGTTCTCACCGACGTCGGGCCGGGTGCCCTGGGCCACGCCGATGCCTACGAAGTCGAGCTCCGGATCGAAAGTCGGCTCCAGCGTGCTGGCCTCGTCGAGCGTGCTCACCACCGCCATCACCCCACCGACCCGGCGGAACAACATCGCGAAGCGGCGCATGCTGCCGCCGGCGCGCTCGACCACGTCGTCCTGGGTGAGGGAGGGATCGTCGAAGAACGCCTGCGCCGCGTCTTGGGCGGCCGTGCGCAGGTTCTCCTCGTTCTCGAGCGCCGAGGCGCCGCGGCCGGTGCGGGCCCGGTTGATCGCCGCGAGCACTTCGGCGGGCGCGGCGCTCACGTCGATCGCCTGGGCAAAGCGCAAGAAGACCTCCGTCGCGACGAACGCGGTCCGTCCCTCGGTTTCTTGGGCGACCACGCCGATGCCGCAGGTGTTCACTCCGCTCGAGATCAGGTTCGCGCGGTGTCCGGGGCTCGCGAGCAGACCGCGATGGATCCCGGCCGCGGTGTAGTCACGGCCGATGTTCTCGAGCACCAAGCCGCTGTGCAGACCGGCGGCGGTCACCCGATCGGCGGGCGTGCCCGTGGTGGGCGACTGGTGACCCAGATAGTCGTTCGTCCGCATGTCGACGGAATGGGCCAGCGCGATGGCGTCCACCCGCGCATCGCACGTCAGCTCCGGCAAGCCCGAGCCGCGACGGGTCTCGTTCAGCAGGCTCAAGAGCTCGCTGCGCACGCTGGTGACATCCGTGCTCCCGGTGGTGGGCTCGACGGTCAGCGACACTTCGGTCGGGATGTCGATTCCGACGTACACGGGAAAGTTCGTGATGACCGCCTCGCCGAGAGGACCGCGCGCGAGGACCTCGATCTGGTAGGCGCCGTTGCCGTCGATCGGAACTCGAACATCGAAGTTGGGACCCGAGCCCGCAGGCAAGCGCAGGACGTCACCGGTCGGTCCGTCGACCACGATCAGCGGGTTGGAGTAGCCCTCGGCCAGGGTCCCCCGCAGCGGGATGGGGCTGGCCGTGGCGAAGCGGCGATCGACCGGCTCAATCGTTCCGAAGCGCCACGAGAGCGTGAGGACCACGATCCAGAGGCCGTTGCGGGGCAACACCACCGCGCCCCAGTGGGTGTAGGGCTGGCGCTCGAGGAAGCGCTCGACGCTGGCCTGGACGTTGGCCTCGACCGAGGCCCGATCCGGCAGGCCGTGTACGATCACGTGGGGCGTGGGATCGGTGAGGCCCAGGTTCCACGCGAAGAAGTCGATGACCTCCGAAGGCGGCGGCTCACCGCCCGGGCCGAGCTCCGCGGCCATCCACTCCGAGAGCGTCGCCAGGCGCGGATCCCCGATGAGGGTGACCCCACGGGCGCTCGCCGCGGCCGCCACCGCGCTCTCGACGCCCTCGGTGTCGCCGCCACCGCGCACCAGCGGGCCCGTGCCCCCGCTCGAGGCGTAGCGGGCGACCGACGGCGCCGGTGCAGCCACGGTGCTCGCGGTTCGCTCGGTGCCGAGCCGGGTACGGGTCGCGGGCCCACAAGCCAGGGCCAAGAACGCGACGAGGGCGGCGGAGCAGAGCGGACGAAGACGCATGGCCCACCCTCTCGCACCACAAAAGATCGAGGGCAAGGCGCTGCGTTTTCATTCCTGCAACTTCGCTCACTTGCAGATCTGCAAAGTCGCGGGCCCTCTCGGGTTCGCTAGGCAGAATTCGCGCGCCTTTGACCGCCACGACCCTTGGCACGGACCTCGCTATAGGCAGCGGCGGCGGTTCGCGAAGGCGTCCCCCCCCAGCCCGCGAGCCGCCGCTATCTCCGCTCCCTGTCGCACAGCAGTACCGTGCGACAGGGCGCTTTTCTGGCCCCCAGCCGCACAGCAGTACCGTGCGCTGGGGGCTTTCCTTTTGTTCCCTTGGGGCTTGGCGCCGGAACGCGGTACCAAGCTCGCATGACGTTCAGTGAGCTACGCCAGCATCTCACCGAGCTCGAGCTTCTCGAGTCCGTGATCGGGACCCTGGGTTGGGACGAGCAGACGTACTTGCCCAAGGCGGGCGCCGAGCTTCGGGGCGCGCAGACCGCGCTCCTCTCGCGGTTGGCGCACGCACAGCAGACCGATCCTCGAATCGAGGGCTGGCTGGCTGGGCTCGATCCGAGCGATCCGATCCAGGCGGCCTGTGCGCGCAACCTCGGCCGCAGCTACCGGCGCGAGAGGCGGGTGAGCGGCGAGCTGGTCGAGCGCCTGGCGAAGGTCCGCAGCGAGGGGTTCGCCGCGTGGATCGAAGCCAAGAAGTCCAGCGACTTCGCAGCGTTCTTGCCCACGCTCGAGCAGCTGGTCGCGATCTCCATCGAGCGGGCCCGCGCCATCGATCCTGCGCGACATCCCTACGAGGTCCTGCTCGAGCAGTACGACCCGGGTACCCGCGTCGAGGATCTGCGCGCCATGTTCGCGCGGCTGCGCGAGGGACTCTTGCCCTTGCTCGCGGCCATCGCCACCAAACCCGTGCCTCCCAAGCTCGACGCGCCGCTCCAAGAGAGCGCACAGTGGGCGTTCAACCAGAAGCTCTCGGGCGCGCTGGGCTACGACTTCGATGGCGGGCGGATGGACCCGGCCGAGCACCCCTTCTCCACCGGGCACGGAAAGGGCGACGTGCGGATCACGACGCACCTGCACGAGAGCGATTTCCTCGGAGGCCTGGGGAGCACCATCCACGAGACGGGTCACGCGATGTACGAGCAGGGCCTGCCACAGGAGCACGCGGGCACCACGGTGCGCGAGGCCGCGAGCTATGGGCTGCACGAGTCGCAGTCGCGTTTTTGGGAGAACGCCGTCGGCCGCTCGCGCGCCTTCGCGCGCTTTCTGGTGCCTCGAATGAAAGAGAGCTTCCCTTCACTCGCGGTCGATGAGGCGCGGCTCTTCGCGTCGCTGAACCGAGTGGAGCGCGGTCTCATCCGGGTGACCGCCGACGAGGTCAGCTACAACCTCCACATCATCGTGCGCTTCGAGCTCGAGCTCGCGCTCTTCGAAGGGACGCTGGCGGCCAAGGACGTCCCCGCCGCGTGGAACGAGAAGATGCAGACCTACCTCGGGATCACCCCGCCGAACGACGGCCTGGGGTGCCTACAGGACGTGCACTGGAGCGCGGGGCTGTTCGGGTACTTCCCCAGCTACACCCTGGGCAACCTCTATGCGGCCAGCCTAGGTAAGACGATGCGGGCGTCCATCGCCGACTTCGACGCTCGCGTCGAGAAGGGCGACTTCGCGCCGATCCTCTCGTGGCTTCGGCAGCACGTGCACCAGGTGGGGCACTTGCACGAGGCGCCCGAGATCGTGCGCATGGCCGTCGGCGATCAGGACCACGTCGAGAACCTGCTCGCGTATCTCTGGGAGCGGATGGGCGAGGCCTACGGCGTCGAGCGCTGAGCGCTCCCTACGTCAGCGGAGCCGTCTCGAGGCGTTGGACCTCGAGGCGCTCGATCTCGAGCCCGGCCGCACCTGCCTGGCCCACCAAGGCGCCGACCAACAGCCCAATCCCGCAGGGGAGCGCGAGCGCGAACGCCGCGCTCAGAGTGTGGCTCGCGTCGGTGAGGAGCACGGCCACGCTGAAGCCGAACCACACCAACGCATGATGGATATAGCTGAAGCGGGCAATGGTCAGACTGTGCTGCGCGACGTCGCTCCGCCTCCGCACCAGACGAAAGGCATGGATCGCGAGCATGATCGAGAGCACGAGCCCCGACAGCGTGACCGCCAGCGAGAAGAGCCCGAGCGGAGCCCACCGACTTTGATCCAAGCCCAAGCCGGCCAAGAGCGTGCCGGCCGGCACGAACACCAAGAGCGTGATGGCTGCCCACGTCACGCTCGCTATCGCGGCGACGTTCACCGCCGCCGGCGTGCCCCGGTCCTGCTCGCTCTGGACCTGTACCGCCCGGTAGGCGCCCTCACCCACCTCGGTGCTCGAGACGACCTTCCCCCAGCGACGACGGCCGCGGTGCGACACGTAGAGCACGGACCCGAGCCCCACCGTCACCACCGCGGCCAACACGGTGAACCAGCCTTCGAAACCGTCCATGCGACATCGTACGCGCAGGAGCGCGAGGAGATTTCCTCCTGACCGCTCCGTGACACGCCGCGTCCACACGGCGACGGTCACGCTCGATCGATCACTCGGAAGCGATCACTCGAAGGCGCTGAGACCCGTGATGTCCTGGCCCACGATCAGGGTGTGGATGTCGTGGGTGCCTTCGTACGTGGAGACGGTCTCGAGGTTCAGCATGTGCCGGCCCGGCGAGTACTCGTACATGATGCCGTTGCCGCCCAGGATGTCGCGGGCCATGCGCGCGGTCTCGAGCGCCATGTGCACGTTGTTCCGCTTGGCGAGGGAGATCTGGGTGGGCTTGATCTTCTTCTGCTCCTTGAGACGACCGAGGCGCAGCGTGAGGCACTGCGCCTTGGTGATCTCGGAGACCATGGTGACCAGCTTCTGCTGGACCAGCTGGTAGCCCGCGATGGGGCGGCTGAACTGCTTGCGGTCCTTGGCGTAGTTCAGCGCGACCTCATAGCAGTCGCTCGCCGCGCCGATCACGCCCCAGGCGATCCCGTAGCGGGCTTGCGAGAGACATGAGAGCGGGCCCTTCATGCCGCGCACCTCGGGCAGCATCGCGTCCTCGGGGACGACGCAGTCTTCCAAGACGAGCTCGGCGGTCACGCTCGCACGAAGCGACCACTTGTCCGCGATCTTCTCCGCGGTGAATCCCTTGGTACCCTTGTCCACCAGGAACCCGCGCACGTCGCCATCGAGCTTGGCCCACACCACGGCGACATCCGCGATCGTCCCGTTGGTGATCCAGCGCTTGACCCCGTTGAGCTTGTAGCCGCCCGCGACCTTGTCCGCGCGGGTGATCATGCCAGTGGGGTTGCTGCCAAAATCGGGCTCGGTGAGGCCGAAGCAGCCGATGAGCTCGCCCTTGGTCATCTTGGGCAGGTACTTCTGCTTCTGGGCCTCGGAGCCGAACGCCCAGATCGGGTACATCGCGAGCGAGCCCTGCACCGAGCAGAAGCTGCGGATGCCCGAGTCACAGCGCTCGAGCTCCTGCATCGCCAGGCCGTACGCCACATCCCCCATGCCGGGGCAGTCGTATCCGGTGAGGTTGCAGCCCAAGAGGCCGATCGCGCCGAACTCTTTGACGAGCTCGCTCGGGAACGTGCCGTGCTCGTAGTGCTTGGCGATGATCGGGCGGAGCTTCTGATCGACGAAGCGCCGCACGTTGCCCCTCACGAGCTTCTCCTCTTCGGTGTACTCGTCGTCCAGCTGGTAGTAGTCGAGACCTGCGCCGCTCATCGCTGTTCCTTTGGCAGAGCCGCTCCAAGAGGTGCGGGACGCGGAGCCTGCCCGAGCCCACCCGGCGCGTCACCCCCAGAAGAGAGCCCCCTCACGCTAACTACTGCTCGCGGGTCGCTGTACTAACGATCCGCTCCGGAGATGCGGGCGACGCGGTGGACACCGACGCGTGATCGCGTAGCTTCGCCGCCGTCATGCTCCCGCCCGACGGAACGCCGCTCACCCCCGATCTCGCGTCCTCGCAGTTTCAGTCGGTGCGGGCCAAGCAGAAGCGCCTCGATGAGTCGCGCATCAGCGGCCTCCGCTCTGTGCTCTATGGGCTGCTCGCCGGGGGTGGGGCTGCGCTGCTCTCGTACCTGCTGCCGCCGGACCTTTGGATCGCAGCGGCCCTGCTCGGCGGCGGCGCCTCGCTCTTGGTGCTCTTCGGGGCGGTACGACTGATCGCCGCCGCGCTGCTTGGGCGACGCTGATCAGATGCTCGCGTCGTCCACCTCGGCGTCGCGGGCTCGCAAGGCGTCGCGCTGGCCGCGGCTCAGGATCGTGGGCTCGACCCGGGGCCGCTTGGTAGCGGGATCGAAGTAGGGGTTCTCTTTGCCGCGCGTCGCGAGCGCCCAGCGGGCCATGAGGCGGACGGTCTTGAGCGCGAGGCGCGCCGAAGCGCTCTTGTGCGCGCCCGGCGGCGTGCCGATCGCCAGACGCGCGTTGCAGCCCTCGGCCCCTCCGAGCAGCGCCGGATCGATCTTGTCGAAGCCCCCGTGAAAGAGACCCACGAACGGGATCCGCGAGCCCATCGTGTTGCCCATCGGGGTCTTGCAGCAGTCGCTGTACCAGCGGTTCATCCCGCCTTCCGTGAGGCGCATGCACCGCAGCTGCTCACGCCCTTCGGTGAACTGCACCCGCGACGGCTCGACCTGCACGATCCCGACGCCACCGTAGCGATCGAGCTGATCGGGTCGTTCGAGGAAGTGCGCGAACGCCCGGCAGTCGTCGCAGTAGCAGCGCACGTGGTTCACCCGATCGGGCGCAGCGTCCGAGAGCGTCCCTTTCACGTGGCCGCAGCGGCACTGAAGCGCAGTGGTGCTCGTCATCCGCGAGTCATAGCGGCGGCGACGCGGACGTCAGCGGACCATCAACATGAAGAGCCCGCCACCCACCAGGAGCAGCGAGGCCAGGTAGATGAACACGTGCGCGACGAAGCTCTTGATGCGGTCCGGCAGCAAGACCTTGCGCCGCGCGGCGAGGATCGAGACCCCCAGCGCCGCGATCATCGAGAGGTAGAGGACGGCGATCCCCGAGCCGCCCCCGTGCCCACTCTGCGCGACCGCGTACGCCCAGAAGATCGGCGTCCCAATCCCCACGCTCGCGACCACCACCTGAACGACGACCAGGTTGATCGGAGAGGCTTCTGCATGGGGGGCGCTGTTCACGGCCGGCCCACCGTACCCGTTCCCCGTGCGGACGCACGGTCAGCGGCGGGTGAGGATCACGTAGTAGTAGCCCTCTGCGTAGTCGATCACCTCGTCTGCGCGGAAGGCGCTGCGGATGTTCTCGTCCATCGCGAGGCGCCGCTCGAGGGGGAAGCCGCCTAGGGCGGTCAGGTGACCCGTGTCGTCGATCCGAGGCTCGGTCGCCGAGTGCAGCACGATGGCGTCGGGGTGGCGATCGATGAGCATCGCTCCGGTGATGGGCTTGTCCAGGTGGGCTCCGGGCAGTCGTCCGATCGAAGGATCGGTGATGCCGCCGAGATCGATCGGCGTCATCTCGCTCTGGTAGGTGATGAACCCGATATCGATGAGGGCGACGCGATGGACGTCGGCGCGCTCGAGCGCGGCGATCAGTTCGCGTCCTCCGTGCTCGCGCGCGGCGCCGGCCTCGCGAGCTCGGTAGGTCTCGAACGCGAAGAGCAGCGCGGGGGCGATCAACAGACCCGTGATGGCGACGGGCAGGGCCTTCGGAGAGGCGCGGCGGCGCACCAGATCGGCGGCGCCCACGCCCACCATCCACGAGAGGAGCGGCAGCGCGGGGACGAAAAGGCGCACGCCCGGCATCCAGTCGCCGCCCGCGAGTACGATCGCCAACACATGAACGATCAGCGCGACGCCGAGCACCCGCATACGACGCGATCCTCGGGCGGCGAGCACGACCAGCGGGAGCGAGGTGAGCGCCGTGCCGTAGGTGAGGACCCGAAAGGCGTACTGCGCGCCGTGCGCCAGATCCGCGGGCTTGGCCGCGAGCGAGAGCGGATCGATCGTGCCGAACAGCGCGTAGCGAAAGGTCGCCACGCCCACCAACGCGAACATTGGGAACGCTACCGCGGGCCACGAGTGTTTCCGACGACGACGCACCAAGTACGAGATCAGCGCCGCACTCAACGGGATGCACTCGGGGCGCAGGCCCACCAAGAGCGCGGCCCACAAACCGGCGGACCAGGGGCGCGGCGTGAGCAGGACGCTCTCGGCCAAGAGGATGCACGCGAGCGCCGCGGCTCCGGTCTCGAGGCCCGCGACCGACCAGGTGAGGTAGGAAGGCGCGAGCGTGAGGAACGCGCACGCCACGTGGGCCGAGAGGTTGCCGACGACGCGGCGGCGCGCGGCGCGATGAAGGATGGCGATCGCGAGCACCGCGCAAACGAGACCGAAGCCCTTGGCGACGTCGACCGGATCCAGACCGGCGCTCGCGCCGAGCACTCCCACCAACACGAAGGGAGGACCGGTGATCCCGTCGGTCGGCGGACCCTCGACGAACGTGTAGCCGTCACCCGACGCCAGACGCGCGGCGTAGCGGCCGACGACGAACGCATCGTCGACGGTGTAGGGCCAAGAGAGCGCACCGAGCCCGAGCGCGCCGAGCATCAGGAACGCCAACAGCGCGCGGCGGAAAAAGACACCAGTGGGGGCGCCCGATGAGGAGCCCTTCATTTCAGGCAAGCTCGCAAGGCGCACCAAGGTACACTCCCGACCCCTCGCGATGCAGCCCGGTGAAAGAATCGGCAAGTACGTCGTGGAGTCGCAGCTCGGCGAAGGCGGCAACGGCACCGTCTACGCAGCGCGCGATGCCGTCTTGGGTCGGCGCGTCGCGCTGAAGATCCTCCGCCCCGAGATGCTCCACGACGCCACCGTAGCCGCCCGTTTCCGACAGGAAGCGCAGGCGATGGCGCAGCTGAGCCATCCACACGTCGTCATCGTCTACGACTTTGTGAGCGACGAGCACCGCTGGGCGCTGGTGATGGAGCTCATCGAGAACGGCGAGACCCTCTCCTCGCTCATCAAGCGCAGCGGTCGATTGCCGGTGAACCGCGCCCTCCGGTTGATCTCACACACGGCCTCGGCGCTGGGACACGCGCACCGTCGAGGGATCGTGCACCGCGACGTGAAGCCAGCGAACGTGATGGTCATCCACGACGATCATGGCGAGAAGGCCAAGCTCACCGACTTCGGCATCGCGCGCATCATGCACGGCGAGCGGCGCACCCACGCGCAGCTGACGCTCGGCACGCTCTGGTATCTGGCGCCCGAGCAAGCGCAGAACTCGGCGGTCGATGCGCGCGCCGATGTGTATGCGCTGGGCTGCACCCTCTACGAGGCACTCACCGGTCGGGTCCCGTTCCCCTACGACAACGTCGCGCGGGTGCTCGCGTCCCACGTGAGCGAGCCACCGCGGCCGCTGTGGGAGGTGATCCCTGGAGTCCCTCAAGAAGTAGACGCGCTGGTGGCGCGCTGTCTCGCGAAGAGCCCCGCGGATCGACCACGCGATGGCGAGGAGCTGCGGGTCTTGCTGGACGACGTGCTGGCGCGCCTGGAGCCACAGCGCTCGCCGAGCGCTTCGTCACTGCGGCCACCGGCGAACGCGCACACCCCGCCCGTCACCCGACCGAACTCGCTGATGGACGGACTCTGGGATGGATTCTCGCCGCAGCCTTCGGCGACAGCGGTCATGTCGCCGGGGACCCCGATGCCGGGGAGCGACCCCGGGTCGAACGGCGGCGGCGTGGGCGCGCCGCCCCCTGCGCCGCTCCCGCCGATGGACGCAGCCGCCCGTTTGGCGAGCGACGCCCGCGATCGACGCATCGGGATGTACATCGGCACCGGCGCGTTGACCCTCGTCGTGCTCACCTGTGGCTTTGGACTGATGCTCTGCATGATCACCGGCATGATGAGGTGCTCCTGATGCGCACCCGCGCACTGGCGACACCTGCGTCCGCGCTCTTGCTCGCGACGTCGGCCGCGATGCTCACCACCATCGTGGCGCGCGCAGAGCTCTTCGCGAGGCCGCTGAGCGCGGAGCTCGGTGAGCTCGCCCCGGTGACGGTGCGCATCCCGCCGACCCACACGCGGTTGCCGATCGTGGGTGAGCCCAGCGTGAGCCACCCGCGGATCGCGCGCGGAGACCTCGTGCCCGCGGAAGGGGCGGGTACCATCGTCGCAAGCTACGAGCGCGAGCGGCGGCCGCTGCGGGGCGACGATCTGGCAGGCACGTTCTTCGCGGCGCTGATCTTGTTCCTGGTGCTGGGCACTTGGCTCAGGACGTTGAGCCCGGGTCGCGGGACGCTCGTGCGTACCCAGCTGGGCTTGGTCGCCTCGCTCGTGGGCTTCTTGGTGCTGAGCAAGGCGCTCTTGCTCCTGACGGACATCCCCAGCACCGCGCTGCCGCTCGGCGCGCTGGCGCTCTGGACCCGGGTGTACCTCGACAGGCGGACCGCGTTCGTCGTCGCCATCTGCGGCGCGTCGCTGGTGGGCGCGATGCTGGACTTCGATCCGCTCGCGATGGCCCCTCTGGCGGCGCAGGGGATGACGGCCGTGCTCGGCGCGCGGGATCGCAAGCGGCCCGTGCTCTTCTTGTGGGCGGGTCTCTTGGGTGGCGTGGCGGCGGCGGGCACGTTGGCCGGCGCGCGCGTCCTCTTCGTCGGCTACTTCGATCTCTTCTCCGAGCTCGCCTTTCCACTCCGCTCCGAGCTCTGTGGCGCGGTGGCGGGCGGCGTCATCGCTGGCGTGCTCGCGTACGGCCTCTCGGGCACGGCGATGGCGATGCTCGGCGCGGTGTCGCGGCAGCGCCTGCTCGAGCTCTCGGATCTGGAGCAGCCGCTGCTCCGGAAGATCCAAAAGGAAGCGCCGGGGAGCTGGGAGCATTCGCGCGCGATGGCGAACCTCGCCGAAGCCGCGACCAGCGCGATCAAGGGCGACGCGCTCCTGGTGCGGATCGGCGCCTACTACCACGACCTCGGGAAGTCGATTCAGCCCAAGTTCTTCGTCGAGAACCTGGTGCCGGGCGAGAAGAGCCCGCACGTCGGGCTGCCTCCGGATCTGAGCGCGGACGCGATCCGAGCGCACGTCGTCGAGGGGGTCGAGATCTTGCGCGACGGAGGGATCCCCGAGCCGGTAGTGGAGTTCGCGTACACCCACCACGGCACCAGCGTGATCGAGTATTTCTGGCATCAGAACCTCAAGAACGGGAATCCGAAGAACCTCGAGGACGCGTTCTTCCGCTACCCGGGGATGCGGCCGCGCACCAAGGAGACCGGCATCTTGATGTTGGTAGACGCGATCGAGGCGGCCTCGCGCACCATCGATCCGCCAGAGCGCAGCAAGTTCGATGAGATGGTGCAGCGCATCGTGTTCAACAAGCTGCGTCAGGGTCAGCTCGATGAGAGCGGCCTGACGATGGCCGATCTTCGGGTGATCACCGCGCAGCTCGTCGATACGCTCTGCAACATCCACCACACCCGGATTCGCTACCCCTGGCAGGATCGCAAAGGCACCGAGAGCGACATGCCGGCGCCCGGCGCGGCGACCGAGGAGGACATGGAGAAGGAGGTCGCGCGCACCGTCGCCGAGCCGAGCACCGAGGTGTCGGCCGAGTCGGTCGCCGAAGCCGTGGCCGATGTCGCCGCCGAAGAGGCCGCGCGTGCGGCGGCAGAGGCTCGAGCGGAAGCCGAGGCTGAGCCTCTGGGCCCACGGGGACCGGGCGAGGACCTCTCCACCACCGAGCTCGCGCGTGAGGAGCTCACCGCGACGGACGCGGCGGAGGGGCAGATCGCGGACGCCGAGTCGGTGGAGATCGCCGCCGAAAAGCACGGCCCGCTCTAGTCGAGATTTGAGTCACACTGGGCGCGATGTCGAATCAGGCCCAGGATGGCGAGCTCGATCACGGCGCGCTGCTCACGCTGGGCTCGGACGCAGGGCGCGAGCGCAAAGGGCGCGCTTCCGTCGTGAAGCTCAAGCGCGCGTGGTTCATCGCCTGCGCTTCGGGCGAGCTCGGCGCGCGGCCCATCGAGCGGATGATCCAGGATCTTCCGCTGGTGATCTTCCGCGACCAGCGCGGCGGCGTCGGCACGCTGCTCGATCGTTGCCCTCACCGGAACGTCCCGCTCTCGGGCGGGCGGGTGGAGAGCGACGGTACGCTCGAGTGCCCCTATCACGGCTGGCGTTTCGATACGGGCGGGGTGTGCCGCAAGATCCCCTCACTCACCTCCGCACCCGAAGACAAGTCGCGCAACGCGCAGAGCTTCCCCACGCTCGAGCAAGACGGATGGATCTGGGTCTTCTCGACCCCGGGTGCGATGCCGGAGAGTCGCCCCCATCGCTTTCGATTGCTCGGTGCCCCGGGCTACACGAGCGTGCACCAGACGGTCACGGCGCAAGCCTCGATGTACTCGACCATCGAGAACGCGCTCGATGTCCCGCACACCGCGTTCCTGCACAAGGGCCTGTTCCGCAGCGACAGCCGCGGCATCGAGCTCAGGGTGTTGGTGAAGCGATCCGAAGATCGCATCGAGGCCGAGTACCTCGGTGAGCCGCGACCCCCGGGATTGGTCGCGCGGATCTTGTCGCCCAGCGGCGGCATGGTGCAGCACTGGGACCGGTTCATTCTGCCGTCGATCGCGCAGGTCGAATACAAGATCGGCGAGGAGAACCACTTCTTGGCGGACAGCGTGGCGACCCCCGTCTCGGACTTCGTCACCCAGCTGCACGCGGTGGTCAGCTTCCGCTCGAGGGTACCCGGGCGTCTCATCGCGCCGGCCGTGAAGCCGCTGGCGATGCGGGTCTTCATGCAGGACGCGGTGATTCTCGAGAAGCAGACGGACCGCATCCGTCGCTTGGGCGGCGAGTCGTTCGCTTCCACCGAGATCGATGTGCTCGGCAGAGACATCTGGCGCCTGATGCGGAGCGCCGAGCGCGGAACCACGCTGCCGCCCGAAGCGCGCGAAGTGCGCCTCGTCGTCTGATCAAAACGTCTCGATCCCACGAGGCCGTTCTGGCTGGTCATGCAGGAAGCGACGACGGAGAGCGGAGCGGCGCAATGGGCGCGATCTGTAGCTCGGCGAAGCGGGGGAGCTGACGTGCGAGCGCTATCGAGATCCGGCCCGCGCGCAGGGCATCGAGCGACAGACCTCCATCGATCGCGGCGCGCACCCGTAAGTACCCTCGCAGGTACGCGACGTCGCGGGCCACACCGCCACCCCGACAGGCGCGCTCGGCGATCGCCAACGCGGAGGCGGCGCTCAGCGCGTGATCGGACCGCAGGCGACGCGCGATATCCACGAAGCGCGCGCCGTCGTGCACCCAGTCCGACGCCAGCACCCGAAGCGCCAGCGTCCGGCGCCGCTCGGGATCGAAGACGCCAGCGTCTTCTTCGAGCACGAGTGCGAGACCCTCTTGATCCGCGAACCCATCGGCCGAGCCCGCGCTGAAGATAGCGAGCGGCCAAGCGCGACCGTTCTCGGCGGCGACCGCGTGACCCAATATCTCGTGGGCGATGAGGCGACGGCTCTCGCGCACGCCGAAGCGTCGGTCCGCGAGGAAGATGGTGCGATCTCCCGTGGCCGCCCCCGCCGCGAGCCGAGGCTCGATCTTCACGTCGAGGCTGAGTTTCGCGGCGTTCGCGACCTCTCGCATCGCGGCGGCGAGTGAGCCCGGTCCCTCGGCAGGGATCGTCCGCGGCTCTTCGTGCACGTCGCCTATCTCGTCGAGCCAGCGCTGCGCGACGTGGCTCAGCGTCTCGCCCTGCACCCGATCGTGCCCGGTGCCGAAGCGCCGCTTACCCAGCGCTCGCGCGCGCTTGTTGCCGTGGGGATCGGCGAGCGCGTTCAAGATGTGCAGATCGATCTCGAGCTCTTCGAGCCGCTCGAGGTAGGCCTCGGCGATAAAGCTCGGGAGCACCTCGGCGCGCGCGCGAGCCGCATCGAGCGCATCGAAGAGCGCGCGAGAGGGCGGATGGCGGACGAAGATCCATCGGGGCTCGACGGGCGCGCCCTGCTCGAGCGCCGCGAGCAAGCGGGCGCGCTCCGAGACCACGTTGTCGGGGACCAGCGCCGGCAACAGGCGGGCGCGACGCGCGAGGCCGACCAGCAGCTGGTCGAGCTCGACGTGATTCGACGGGTCGTCAGCCACAGGTTCGCCGGAGAAGATCGAGGACCAGAAACGACGAAGCGAGCCTCGCTGAATGCGAGACTCGCTCCTTCGTTACCACCACCTGCGCACCCATGAGGCGCTGCCTCGAGCGACTCGCGATCATGGCGTGGCGATGTGGTTCACGCCGTCAGACGCGGATCGCCCTTGGCGTAGACCGCGACGCGACGCCGGTCCTTGCCCATGCGCTCGTACTTCACGATGCCATCGACCCGCGCCCAGAGGGTGAAGTCGCTGCCGACGCCGACGTTCACGCCCGCGTGGACGGTGCTGCCGACCTGACGAACGAGGATGTTGCCCGCGACGACGTCCTGACCGCCGTAGATTTTGATGCCCCGGCGCTGCGACTTGCTGTCGCGACCGTTGCGGGAGCTGCCCTGACCTTTTTTATGTGCCATCTGAGTAGTCCTTCCGCGTCAACCGCTGATGCCGGTGATCTTGAGCTCGGTGAACGCCTGACGATGACCGCGCTTGCGGCGGTAGTTCTTGCGGCGCTTGAACTTGAAGACGATGACCTTCTTGTCCTTGTCCTGAAGCATGATGGTCGCGCTGACCTTGGCGCCCTTCACGATCGGAGTGCCGATCGCGACCTTGTCGCCGCCGATCATGAGCACGTCTTCGAAGGTGATGTTCGCGCCAGGCTCGCCCGGGAGCTTCTCGACCCGAAGGCGGTCGCCCTCGGACACGCGGTACTGCTTACCGCCGGTCTTGATCACTGCGTACATATGGCCGTTTTCCTGTTCGAGCCTGGGCAGGGTCGCTGCGCAGGCCGCCATCTAGAGAGACCTTCCGGGATCGGAAGGGCCGGCAATGTGACCGAAGGCCAAGAGGGGCGCAAGTCACGGGTGATCCCTCCCTGCCTCGGCCCCGGGATAGTCCTTGCGGTGGGGGACGCTTTGGGGCTCCATCGATCCGAATTGGTCTCCCTCCCGCCGCCCATCGCTTCGCTCGAGAGCCGGCTTTCCAGCTCCCGAAAGGAGCTGCGGGGGGCGTTCCGGGGTACCCGCGAGCGGGTCGACAAAGGGATCCGGGTGGTGGTGGTCGGCGGGGGCATCGCCGGCATCGCCGCCGCCACCGTCCTGGCCGAGCGCGAGGTCGAGGTGACCCTGCTCGAGCGCGAGCCGTTCCTCGGAGGGAGGGCCGCGGCCTACCCCGCGCAACTCCCGGACGGCGAGACCTTCCGGATGGAGCGGGGATTCCCGGCGATCTTTCGCCAGTACTACAACCTCCGCTCGCTCCTGCGGCGGATCGATCCCGAGCTCCGTTCGCTCCGAACGCTGAGCGACTATCCGGTCATCGGGCAGGAGGGGACCGTGGACTCGTTCGCGGGCTTGCCGACCAGTCCGCCCTTGAACGTGATCGCGCTCTTGCGGCGCACGCCCTTCGTATCGCTCGCGGATCTGCGAGGGCTCGACGTCGAGTCGGTACGCGCGCTACTCACCTTCGACCCCGCCAAGAACTACGGCGCGCACGATCACGAGACCGCGGCGAGCTACCTCGACAGGCTCGCGCTGCCGCCTCGGGCCCGGGAGCTTCTCTTTCGAGTCTTCTGCCACGGCGCGTTCCACGACGAGGGCACGGTGTCGGCGGCCGAGATGCTCCTGCTCCTGCACTTTCATTTCTTGGGCAACCCCGAGGGCCTCGCGTTCGAGGTGCCCGAGGAGCCCACCAGCGACGCGTTCTTCGCGCCGTTTTTCCGCTACCTGAGCTCGCTCGGCGTGAAGGTGCTCCTCGGCGGGCGGGCCGAGCAGGTGTGCTCGAACAAGGGCGACAAGGTCCTCATCGAAGCGAACGCAGGATCGTTCGAGGGCGACGGAGCGGTGCTCGCGCTGGACGTGCGCGGCACCAAGAAGCTCTTCGCTGCATCGCCCGATCTCTCGATGGATCCTGAGCTCATCAAAGGGATCGACGCGCTCAAGACCGGCCCTTCGTTCGTGGTCTTTCGGCTCTTCCTCGATAGGCCCGCGGACACGTCGCGCCCGGCCTACACCGCCGTGGTCGGCAACGGTCTGCTCGATGGAATCGCGCTCTTCGATAGGCTCGAAGGCGAGTCGCGACGCTGGGCCCTGCGCACGGGTGGATCCGTGGTGCAGCTCTGGGCCTACGGGGTCGCTGCGGATCTTGCCGACGAGGACGTGCGCACCGAGCTCTTCACGACGCTGACCAAGCTCTACCCCGAGCTGGCGCGCGCCAGCGTCATCCACGACGTCTTTCTGCGCGACGCCGATCGCCCCGCGTTCGCCCCGGGCTCGAGCGCGCTGCGCCCCAAGGTCGGCACCGTCTACGGCAACGTCAGCCTCGCGGGCGATTGGGTGAAGCTGCCCTTCCCGACCGCGCTGATGGAGCGCGCAGCAGCGAGCGGGATCATGGCGGCCAACGCGCTGCTCGATCGCTGGGACGTGCGCGGCGAGACGGTGTGGACGATCCCTCCACGCGGCTTCGTCGCGGCGCTCGCCGGCATGCGCTTCGGCCGGTAGCGGGCCTAGTTTTCCTCTGGCTCGGCGGCTTCGGTGCCGCGGCGAATGCCCAGGGACTTCATCTTCTTGTAGAGGTGGCTGCGCTCGAGGCCGAGGTCTTCGGCCGTCTTGGTGACGTGCCCTCGATGGTGCTCGAGGGCGCGCACCACCAGATCGCGCTCTACCTCGTCCATCATCGCGCTGAGCGCCGTGCTCGGTCGGTAGTAGCCGCCGCTGCCGCCTCCGCTGATGGGCAAGTGCGCGCGCACGTCGCGCTCGCCGAGCTCCTCTTCGGGGCCGAGGATCACCAGGCGCTCGATCAAGTTCTTCAGCTCCCGCACGTTGCCGGGAAAGTCGTACTTGCTCAGCAGGGCGACGGCGCCCGGGGTGAGCTCTTTGTCGCGCCGATCGTTGGCCACACACGCGACGTGCAGGAAGTGTTTGCACAAGGCGGGGATGTCCTCGGTGCGCTCGCGCAGGGACGGGACCTTGAGCGGCACGACGTTCAAGCGATCGAAGAGGTCCGCGCGGAACTGCCCCTCTTGGATCGCCTTCTCCATCGCCTTGTTGGTCGCGGCGACGACGCGCACATCGATGTTCATCAGCTCGCTGCCGCCCACCCGCTCGAGCTCGCCCTCTTGAAGGACGCGCAAGAGCTTGGCTTGCATGGGCAGCGGCATGTCGCCGACCTCGTCCAAGAACAGGGTGCCCCTGTGGGCCCGCTCGAACTTGCCGCGGCGCTTCTGGGTGGCGCCCGTGAAGGCGCCCTGCTCGTGACCGAAGAGCTCGCTCTCGATCAAGTCCGCAGGCACGGCCGCGCAATTCAACTTCTCGAAGGGGCCCTTCTTGCGCTTGCTCCCCTCGTGGATCGCGGCGGCGATCAATTCCTTGCCGGTGCCGCGCTCACCCATGATCAAGACCGTCGCATTGGCCGACGCCGCGAGCTCGATCTGCTGCTTGAGCTTGCGCATCGGCGCGCTGTCGCCGAGGAGGCCGGACGCGAGACCCGACTTCTCTTTGAGGACCTTGTTCTCGTCGGTGACCTTCTGAAACTCGAGCGCCTTCTCGAGCGAGACCAACAAGCGATCGGTGCCGATCGGCTTCTCGAGGAAGTCGTGTGCGCCGCGCCTCGTGGCCTCGATCGCGACGTCGATCGAACCTTGTCCGCTCATCACCAAGATGGGGGCATCCACCTTGGCGGCGCGCAGCGCATCGATCAGATCGAGGCCGCTCATCCCCGGCATGTTCACGTCGAGCAGGTACGCGTCGTAGCCCCGGCCTTTGGCCTTCTCGAGCGCGATCTGAGCGCTGCCCGCCACATCCACCTCGAAGTCCTCGACCCGCAGGGCGCGAGAAAGCGTGGAGAGGATGTTCTTCTCGTCATCGACCAGCAGGATCACGCCACGGGGCATGGGCACAGAATGGCCGCTTTGGACAGCCAGGGGAACCCGTGCGCTTTTCTTGCGTTGGTCCGAGGTAGTCCGGCATACGCAGAGGTAGGAGATGACCTACATGACCGCGCATCACCAGACCTCGAACTCGCTGACCTCGCTGATCTCGCGAGGCGACCACACCCTGAACGTCCGGATGCTCTGGTTCCGGGGACGGGCAGAGCGCGAAGAGCCGGCCATGCTGGCGCTCGATCTCCTCTCCCAGGACCGGGCGGACGACGCGCTCGATGTAGCAAGCTCGGCACTCTCGGGTAGCCCGCGTGATCCCGAGTTGCTCTTGGTCTGCGGTCGCGCCCATCTGATGCGTGGCGAGCTCGACGCGGCCCGTGAGGCCTGCATCGAGGCGGCCCGCGAGGGCAAGGACTGGGCGGAGGCCTTTGCCTGGCTGGCCCGGGTGCTGGTCCGCGAAGGACGGGGCACCAAGGCGGCCGAGGTCGCGGAGCGAGCGGTGCTGCTCGGGGCGACAGACCCTGATCTGGTGCTGATCGAAGGTCCCCGCCGCGCGATGCGCCTCTTGAACGAGCGCACCAAACGCTATCTGAAGAACCCCAACACGGATGAGCCCGCACTGCTCTCCCTGGCTCTGGAAGAGGCCGGCAAGAAGGCCGACGCCCTTCGCGTGATCGACCTGGGTCTCACGCTCGATGCGGGCGACCCGGATCTCGTGGCGATCCAACGTCGCCTGACCGGTGAGCTCGAGGAGCTGGCCGCCACGTGCATCGACGTCCCGGCGATCGAGCCGGAGCTGGATGAGGACGAGAAGGAGGCGGCGTTCTTCGCGTCGCTGGGGATCCGCGAGAAGAAGCTCGAGAAGCACATGCTCGAAGCTAGCGTGATCGTGTCCGACACCTTGGTCGGCGAGCCCGCACCGAAGCTCCACGCCCGCACGGCCCCGTTCCCGCTCACCCAGAAGAAGCGCAGCGGCTGGCTGCCCAACGTCGCGGCGAGCAAGAGCGCGCGCGCCGAGGCGAAGTCGCAGGACGAGCGCCTGCCGGGGATGCCGCCCGCCACCGTCCGCACCGCACCCATCGCCCGCGTGGCCCGGCGCGATCCCACGATCCGCTTCTGGCTGGGGATGTGATCGCGGGCCTGGCGCTAGCAGCCCGCAAGAGGGGCGCGCACGGGTTGTAAGGATCGCCGTGCTCGCGAATCGGACATGATGGTCCTCATGGCCGTCGTCCGTCTCGCCCTCCTCTCGATCGTTCTGCTCCTTTCGACGCAGCTCCTTCCGACCCAGGTGCTCGCGCAGCCGCTGGTGTCGATGCCGCTCGAGTGCGGAGATTCCGCGACGATCACCCAGGGCGTGGGCGGCTCGGTGAGCCACTATGGCGGCCAGTACTACGCGTGGGACATCAGCCAGTCCGGAACGAGCTTCCCGGTCGCGGCCGCCGCGGACGGTGTGGTCGCCGCGATCTACAACCGTGACGGCGCGGCGTGCACCTGCTGCGGCAGCTGCACCACCGCCTGCCGCACCTCGGTGCGCGCCGTCATGCTTCGCCACGACGGCTACTTCACCGCCTACTACCACCTCAGCTCCATTCGGGTGAATCTCGGCGACCGGGTGGACCGAGGCGAGCGGCTCGGGATGTCGGGACAGACCGGCCACTCCTGCGGCATCCACCTCCACTTTCAGGCGCAGACGACCGCCTCGCTCTTGGGGGCCGTCGCGCGATCTGCGCTTCCGCGAGGCGGGCGGCGGGCGGCTGCTCGTAGGCCGCTCCTACAGCAGCGCCAGCTGCTGCGCGGATCGTGACGGAGACGGAGCCGACGACTGCAGCGACAACTGCCTGGGGGTGCCCAACCGCGGTCAGATCGATCTGGACGACGATGGGCGAGGGAACGCATGCGACGCGGACGACGACGGCGACGGCGTGACCGACACCCGGGACAACTGCCCGCGCGTGGCCAACCCAGGTCAGGCCAACCGGGACAGTGACCCCCGCGGTGATGCATGCGACCGCGACGACGACGGCGACGGGGTGCGCGACGAGACCGACAACTGCCTCCGGATCCCCAACCGCGATCAAGCGGACCTCAACGACGACGGGGCGGGCGACGCCTGCGACGACACCGACGGTGACGGGATCCGCGACTCGCGAGACAACTGTCCGCGCGATCGGAACCGAGGACAGACCGACGACGACGGGGACGAGCGAGGCAACGTCTGCGATGGCGATAGAGACGGTGACGGCATCGGGAACGACGGGGACAACTGCGCCGGCGTACCCAACCCCGATCAAGCCAACTTCGATGGCGATGCCCGCGGGGATTCCTGTGACGACGACGACGGCGACAGGGTGGACGACGAGGGCGACAACTGCCGCGGGATGGGGAACCCGGATCAAGCGGACTCGGACGGCGACCGCATCGGGGATGCGTGCGAGTCGGCGGCTTCGGGTGGGATCGGTGACAGCGACGGCGACGGCGTGCCCAATCCGGCGGACAACTGCTGGCTCGACGTCAACCCTGATCAGAGCGACGTGGACCGCGATGGCATCGGTGACGTCTGCGACGACGGCTTCGATCTCCCGGTCACCGATCTGTGCGCCGGCGGCGACGTCGACGTCGATGACCTGGACGGCGATCGCCTGGGCGATGCGTGCGATTCCGATCGCGACGGCGACGGCGTCGACAACGAGACGGATCTCTGCCCCGACGACGGCTCGGACACCAGCGATCTCGACGGCGACGGCATCGGCGATGCCTGCGATCTCGACGCGGACGGCGACGCCATCGAGGACATCGGCGACCTCTGCCCCGGCCTCAGCGAGTCCCCGCCGTCGGGCGATAGAGACGGAGACGGAGTCGGCGACGCGTGCGATCCGGAGGACGGAACGACGGTGTGTGTCTACGACTGCGAGGACATCGGCGACGAAGAGGGCGACGTCGACGGCGGAATGATGACGGCCGACGCCGGCACAGGGAGGGGCATCCGGTCCGGCAGCGGCAGTGGCTGCAGCGCGTCCACGGCAGGGGGCACGCCCCTACCGCTCGTGCTCCTCGGGCTCGCAGCGCTCGCGCTCCGGCGGCGGCGCGCCGCGCGGTGACGCGTCGCGCTCCGCACGGGCGTCATCACAGCGTCAGGGCAGAGGACGCAGCGCGTCGTCACCCGACCAGGTGAAGCGAAGGCTGCCCGTCGTGCGGGTCAGCATCACGGGCTGCACCATCACCCGCCGACTCGAATGGCCACCACGCCGCTGCGCACCGCGCCGAGATCGGCGGCGTCGAAGGGTCGATCACCCGCCTCTTCACCAGAGCCCGCTCTGTCCGCGCTGGGCCAGCGGATGGACAGCAGCGGCGCGTCGTCGGGGTGCTCGAAGGTGAGGAACACCATGGCCTCGGTCGTGAACTCTCTCAGCAGCTCAGTGCGCGCGCGCCCCGTGACGCACCAGCTCGACGGTGGTGCGGTAGCCCTCCGGGCCCACCCATCCGCGAACGAGGCCGACCCCATCCGCGAGCCACTGCACACTCGGAACGGGCTCTGTCGCCGCGGGGCTCGTCTCTTCGATCTCCACGCGAAGCGTGTCGAAGGTCTCACCCGCCACGGTCACAGTCTCTCTCGCAGCCACCCGATGGGAGCGCGTCAGCGGCATCGAGATTGACGCGATGGTCACCTGCAAGGTGCCCGCGTATCGATCACCGACCTCGAGCACCCGAGGTACTCGCCAGCTCTGCTCCCGGAGCTCGAGCCCCGTCGGCATCGCGCCGAGCGCCCGCCAAGGTTCCTCAGCGCCGTCCTCATCGCACCCTCGGACGAGCTCACTCCGATTGCCGAGGTCGTCTTCGACTGACCAGATGAACGCGGCTCCTTCGTCCGTTGGGCTCGCCCTCATGAGCTCCATTCGGATCGTGCCTGACTCCGCATCTCCCTCCCACAGGTACTCTCGAAACGCGCCAACCCGCACAGGCACATACCTATGCTCGCACGCGCCGATCGGTGCTTCGAGATCCCGCTCACGGGCTGATGCAATGGGGCCACCGTCGCCGCGCAACCCTTCGGTTGGGGACAAGAATGCCCATGTGACGCTCGCAGCGATCGCCACCGCGATCGCTGCGAGCACCCCAAGTCGGACGTTTCTGCTCGACGTACGTGTGGGCGGCACGTCGTCAGCGACGGTACAGAGGAATCGAGCGAAGCTCGACGCCCGCCGAGTCGAGACCAAATCCAACGATCAGATCGCCAAGGCCATCGCCGTCGAGATCGCCCGGTGCGCTCAGACCCGTCCCAAAGAGGGGCAGGTCGCTCTGGGTGCTGTCCGTGAGTGCTCCTGCGGTGGTGTACTGCAACACGGCGCCCGCGCCGGGGGCAGCCGCGACGATCTCGGATCCGTCCACCACCACTACGCGCTCGCCGAGCCGGGCCCCAGGCGTACCGCGCCGCACCCGGACAGGTCGACTCCCAGAGAAGAACGCGAGCGCACCGCGCCCTGCGGCGGCCGCGGGCATGGCACCAACGACGGTGAAGTTCGAGGCCGTACCCACCACGACGCCTTGCGACATGCCGGCTCCCGGTAGCGGTCCGTCGTACCGATGGGTGATCCCCTGGGAGGCGTTCGCAATGAACATCCGTCCTGCGCGCGCGCGCGCCCCCGGCGCACCGATCAAGAAAGACGGCGCGGTGGTGTCGGCGCCGAAGGCAGGCGCCACGTCCGTCCCCAGTGCGTCACTGATTCCTTCGCCGACCACCACCTCGAGCAGCTGAAGATTCTCACCGCTCACTCGGTAGAAGTAGACCGATCCGCGCCCGCCAGCGGCGAAGGGCGCGCCGACTGCGAGCACATCGCCCAACCGCGCCATCGAGGTCCCGAACCGCGAACCATCCTCCGGTGCCATCACCCGGGTGATGAGCTTGCCGCGCTCGGAACCGAAGACGGTGAGAACACCAGGCGAACCAAAGCAGGCTTTGCCTTCTGGGCACACGTCGGTTCGAGGGGCAGCAAGCACCAACTCATCCCTTCCATCACCGTCGATGTCCGGAAGGGTCGTGGAGCTCGATGCGAATCCTCCAACCAGGTTCATCTGGGCCGCGTCGATCTGGGTGATCACGTTTCCAAGCGTGCCTACGAGGATGACCGAATCGAATGCGTCCGGAAGCCAGCAACGGTCGTAGTCGGCGCCGGGGCACATGAGAAATGCGCTGAGGTCACAGACTCCGCTACCCGATGCCAATCCGAGGCAGTCACGCAAGCCGGCGATGCCATCGAACACACCGGTGCTTCCGCCTGGTCCATACCCTCCGCCTCCGCCTCCGCCGCCACCTTCGTCGATGACAGCGTCGCAGGCCGGCACACCGGGGCCGGGACACGCCACGTCGCAGATATCACCGGCCGGCACACCCCCGGAGTCCGTTTGATCGGGGTCTTGATCTGCGCCCAAACCCATCTCGTAGACGCCATCCCCGTTGCCCAGAGGGCAGTTGTCGGGGGCGGAACCGTCGAACGGCTCTTCGAGGACTCCGTCTTCGTCGCGATCGTTGTCACAGTCGTCGTTGATGCCGTCGCGGTCGAAATCGACGGCGCCCGTCCGTCGCGGTGCTCGGTCGTAGATCGCTCCACCGGCAACGGTGCACGCGCCAAACCGAGAGGCTCCCTCGTTGACGCAGCCATCCCCGTCTCGATCACAGTCACACGCATTCGCGAGGCCATCCCCGTCGTGATCCAGATTCGCATCGGGCGAGGAATCGTTCACACCAGGGCAGCGGTCACACACAGCGCCGTAGATGTCGCCATCACCGTCATCGACCTGCAAGGGGTCGAATACGCCGCGGCAGGTGTCGGTCTCGTCCGGGGCGCAGTCGTCATCCACGTCGACGACGTAGGTCAACCTCGCGCTGCCGGTCATGGCACCAGCGGATGTCGACGTGTATCGCGCGCCCGCAGGAATCGGCGTGGAGAACCAGCGACGAATCGTCTCACCGAAGAGCGGGACCGTGGACAGCAGGCTTGCAATCGTCGGTACGCCGCTAGGGAGCGGCGGCGCGCCAGGAGTCGGCATTGGATTCGCGATGTTGAGTGGGAGGGAGGTGGGGACGGTCGCCGTAGGCAAGAAGCCTCCGGTGGGACTGCAGAGGTACGCACACGCAGATCCCGCCACGGCACATGCGCCGCCTGAATTGCAGAGCCCGCACGCTGTTGCATCCTCCGGCGTCAGGCCAACCCCTGCGCCACACGCGTTCGTGACACCTTCGAGGTTGAGCGTGGCCGTGCCGCGCGGGCTGCCACCCAACGCAGTGGTGTTGAAGAGTGCGTCCGTGTAGCCACCCGAAGGCCCCGTGAGCAGCACGGGCTCCCTTCCTTCGCACGTCGCGTCCGGCGCGAGGTGTTCGCACAAAGAAGTGCCGCACGAATCGATGGTGCAGGCAATTCCGTCGTCGCACTCGAAGTCTTCTGTGCATCCCTGCGCGGCCGCGAGCTCGATCTGAACGACTGCGCGGCTCATCGCCCCGGTCGACAGCGAGACGTCAGCCACTCCAGGCACCACGAGTCCCGCGGCAGAGTCAGGGAGCGTCGCCAGCGGACGGGTCAGCGCAGGTGGATTCACGACGAAGGCGACGACGGGGTCGAGGTCGCCGGGGAGCGCAGCGATGATGGGCCGTACCTCCGGGTCGATCAGGCTCGTCAGCCGGTTGCAGATGAAGACACTGACGATGTATTTCAGGAAGCCTGCGACAGAGCGCGCAACTTGGAAGGCCAGCAAGAGCGCCGCGAGCTCCGCTTCGTCGATCTCGTCACCGCTTCCGCTGGCATCGAGAACGTCGCGCACCATGTCTTGGAGCGCAGCTCCCTCGATGTTGGAGACGACGAACGGACACGCTGCCGTGTATGAAACGCCGCCCACCACCCGAGGAGGCGGTGCGTCCGCCAGTTGACGGTGAACCAGGTTCAGGCCCATGTCCGGGTTCACCGCGTCGCGGTCGCCCGGGGCATAGCCGAGGGCGGATGCGATCGCCGTTCGGTAACCTGCGGCCACCACCGAAGGCGCGTCGTTGCAGGTGACCGCTGGATCGGTGCAGTCCCCGCAGGGAATGACGTCGATGTCTACGGGCATCGACACCTCGTAGGGGCCTATGTTGAAGAGGGTCTCGAAACGCTCGTCGAGATCCGTGCTCACGATCAGCGGAAGCTCGAGGTGCAACGTCGCGTTCGGGGCCGCCGGCGAGGTCGCGGGCAACCACGCGACATCGGTCCGGCCGAAGTCGAGCGCGAGCACGAAGTCATCGATGAGTGGGCTCGACTCGAGGGGAGGAAGGGTGACGCCGCCGAAGATCCCGGCGAGCACGGGGTCGCTGTTGAGGAGAGCGAGCTCGGTCTGAAGGGTGCCGAAGGTACCGATCGGCACTGCGGCCGCCGGACCGTGAATGCCAAGCGTGTGTGAGGCAGAGCCCGCGACGAGAGGGCTGTAGTCCTCCGTGTTGCCCTCGAAGTCCCAGGTGAAGCCCGTCGTGGTGGCGTTACCGCCGAAGGCGAGCGCGGCGCGCATCGAGTCCTCGATCGGCTGCAGGTCCGCTGCGCTCGAGGTGAACGTGACCCCTCGGTTGGTGGGCAGTGGCGCGCCGTTGTAGACTCGCGCGCGGTGCAGCGGAAGCTCACCCGTGGGCGAGGCGGCACGGCAGGCCGGTACCGTCATCGATAGGAGGACAACGGTGAGTAGCCCCCCCCCAATTCAAGCCTGTGTCTGAGCCACTCCCGTTGGATCGACGACGCGCCATGGAACCCTCCTGGTTGCAGAAGGCCAGAGGAGAACACGGGCATCGAACGATGCGCAATGGGGTCCTGGCCGGAGTCGTCATCAGCCTGGCCGCGGCGTGTACGCCCGCACCGGTCGAGCTCAACATGGAGTGCGCGCCCGTGGGGGAACCCTCGCTGCTGCGCGCTACCGCTGGACTCCGCGGATGGTGGTCCTTGGGGATGATGGACGGCCGGCTGCTCTTTACCTTTCTGAGTTGGTCGGGGTTCGACGATGAGGCGACCGAGGCTTGGGCGCAGTGGTATGGGCCGGAGCTGGGGGCCGAGAGTGACTCGTTCGTTCTCGGTCGTGGACGGGCGTTGATCTCGCCCACCTGGGTGCGGCACGACGGCGCGCTCTGGGCCCAGCTCTGGGCGGAGCAGGGCACCGACGGCCTCAATCTCCCCATTCGATATCAGGTCTCCATCTGGCAGCTCGCGCCGGGCGAGACGGTGGCAGAACGATTCGTGGCGCCTGACCTCGGTGCCACCAGTGTCTTCGATCGCACCGATCTGCTCCCTATCTCGGTGGGCGCGCCCACGATCACGGCGGGGGCCGACGGGCGGGCGCCCGCAGTCGTCGCCCATGGGCGTCCCTTCTTCGGGTTGGGCGTGATCCCCGCGTCATGCCCGGGTATGCATGCGGCGAACATGACGCGCCTGGAGATGTTCGACCGAGACTCGGCGGTGATCGACTTGAGCGGGCCCGAGCCCTGCGCACTCGACGGATCCGTCTGGTCGCACAACGCGCGCTTGGTGGCGCTGCGTGACGGAGGCGCGGGGGTGTTCTTCCGACTCGGTCAGGGTATCGGCCAGGGCTTCATTCATTACTCCCGCATCGGTCCGGACCTGACGCTGTTGGATACACCACCGGTCCGGGTCGAGGAGACGACCATCGCCCGCGCCGTGCCCGGCGGCTACCAGCCGCAAGCGGTCGCGCTCGGCTCGGGCACACTCCTATTCACCAACCGAGATCCCGAGAGCGGCTACAACGTCTGTCAGGAGCTGCGCTTGGTCGAGCCCGACGGAAGCTCACCGCGCTTGGCCCCCTACCAGATGCCTTGCTTGAACGCGCCCGACGCCCACCGGCGCGGCGAGGCAAACGAGGTCGTGAGTGCGTGGGTGGTCCTTTCGCCGCTCGCCTCCGGTCACGCCGCCATCGCATACGGGGAGACCGTCGCCGGGGTGGCTGACGGGGTGTTCCTCCACACCATCGACGCCGCCGGCCGACGCAGCTCCGAGATCATGCGGGTCACGCCTCCTGTGACCAGCGCGACCTCGGAGGACTTCCAGGTTCAGATGGTGAGTGAGGGCGACGACGTGATCGTCGCTTGGCGCGACAGCCGACCCGACACGCCAGGTTACTACGCCCGCCGCTACCACTGCGGTCCACTGCCTGAGTGAGCTCCGCCAGCCAGAGCGTACTCTGCACCGGTGCGGCGCGCGGATAGGCTCGACGATCGGGGTGGTGTGCTCGTCAGTGCTAGGGCGCGGGACGCAGCGCGTCGTCACCCGACCAGGTGAAGCGAAGGCTGCCCGTCGTGCGGGTCAGCATCACGGGCTGCACCATCACCCGCTCTTCGGGGGTGCCGGGGTGGACGATGACCATCAGCTCCGCCGACCAATCGCGCAGCGACTCGGCATCGCTCCGGGTGATCTGAAGGACGTGATCGCCCTCCTCCCGCTCGGCGACCCGGATGGCCAGCACGCCACTGCGCACCGCGCCCAGATCGGCCGCTTCGAAGGGTCGATCGCCCGCTTCTTCGCCGGAGCCCGCGCGGTCCGCGCTGGGCCAGCGGATGGACAGCAGCGGCGCGTCGTCGGGATGCTCGAAGGTGAGGAACACCATGGCCTCCGGCGGATCGCGCAGCGCGCCGGTCTCGCGCACCCGGCGACGGATGGCGGCGCGCGTCGCCTCGTCCGCATCCATCGAGAGGCGCGCGAGCCGCACCTCGGACCAGAGACGCGCCGCGGTCGCAGCACCGCTGTCGGTGCCCGACACCAGCCCGGGCTCGGCCGACTCGCTCACCCGCTGCTCGAGGCGAAGCGCCTCGTCGATGCGACCCGCATCCGCCGCCGCCCGCGCCAACAGCAAGATCACCTCACCATCGCCCGGCCGCAGACGCGCGAGCGTCTGGTACTCGCGGTAGGCGTCGTCGGACCAGCGGTGCGCCCGATAGAGATCGCCCAATCGCTGACGCGCCCAAGGATCGAGCGGGGTGTGCTCGATGATCTCGGAGAAGACCCGGCGCGCCTCCGGCTCGTCGTCCTGACGGAGCCAGAACTCGCCCACTTCCGTGCGCGCGCGCGCGTCGGCCAGCGGATCGGCACGCAGCTCGCGCGCCACCCGACGGGCCTCGGCCAGCTCGCCCGTCTGCTCGAGGAGCGAGAGCAATCGAAGTCGAAGATCGATGTCCTCGGGCGCGACGGCGAGCCAGCGGCGCACCAGCGCGAGCCTCGAAGCGGGCGCCGCGTTGCGGGCCCAGAGGCGGGAGAACACCCACCACTCGACGCCGGGCTCCAGACCCATCTGCGAGCGTACGAACGCGATGTCGGCGGGGCTGCGCACGCCGAGCAAGATGGCGCGGCGCAGGTAGCTGCCGACCGCAGGGTCGCCTCGGAGCGCTTGGTAGACCTGCACCTGCAAATACAGGCCACCGAGCTGCGCGAGCATCAGATCGATCAGCGTCCGCTTGGCGCGCCACGAGTCGAGCTCGCAGCTGCCGCGGGCTGCGCGGTACACGGTGAGCGCGCCCTCGACCCCCGGCGCCTGCATGAGCCGCTCTCTCCAGAGCGTGCGCCGACTCTCCAGCGTCTCGCGGCTGGCGTCGCTGCACGTGCGGCGCGATCCCAGCTCGCGCTCGGGCGCGCGGAACACATAGACGTGGGTGAGCACGGTGACGCTGGTGCTGCCGGTCTCGGGGAACGAGAGCCCGCTGACCTCGGTCCGGATGCAGTCCTCGACCTCGCTGTCGCCGAACGTCGAGCTCACGATCGGCTCGCCGCGGGTGGTGCCATCACCGCCGACGCTCACTGTCACGTTCACCGAGCCCGACAGATCGGGCCGCACGATCGCGCGGCGCTCGTAGCACTGCCGAGGTCCCCGCTCGCCGGTGGTCAGCGTGCGCTCGACGGCCGCCCGCCCGAGACCGCCATCACCCGTCGGCGCCACTGCGCTGGCGCCCGCGCTCACGTCGGCGGCGCTGACCCGAGGGGCCCACGTGGCTTCGGCAGCGCCTTCACTCTCGCTCGCCCCGCGCGACGCGGTGCGCCGGCGTCGCCAGCCATCGCCATCGCTCGAGAGCGCGCTCGCCGTGACGCTCGCGCCGCCGCCGCCCAGACCCCACGGGGTGTCGAGCGGATCGTGATCGAAGAAGCGCACCAGCGGCACCGGATTGGTCATCCCGCCGCCGACCTGAAGCACGGTCCACGGGGTGACGATCCCAAAGCGGGTCCCGAGCTCGACGAGCGCCTCGCGGCCCGCGTCCTGATCGAGCAGCTCGCGGAGACGCGCGCTCGCCCAGCGCCTGCGGATGTCACCGCGATCGGTGACGGTGCCGCGGGTGACGGGCAGGCTCACCTCGAACGGCGTGCCCTCGCGGGTGCCGCGCACGGTGATCTCGGTGGGCAGCTCGCCCGCCTGACGACCGACGACGTAGAGATGCGCGCCCTCACCGAGGCTCAGCGCGCCGCTGGGGAACGCCCGCTCGATGCTCTCGCCCAAGGTGACGGTCACGCCGCGCAAGGTGGGGCGCGCGGCCTCGGCCAAGAGCGACATCACCGTGCGAGAGGCGTTCTCTCTGTCGCGGACGGCCTGCGCGCCTTCACCGAAGAGCGCGCGCAACAGATCGAGGTTGGCTCCGTCACCGATCGCCAGCCCGAAGAAGCGGGGCGGATCATCGAGCGTCGCGAGCGTGGTGCGGAGGCTCGTCGCATCGAGGCCTCCGGTCGTGGGCAGCGCGTCGCCGAGGTAGAGCACAGCGCCCCGGGGCTCACCGGCGAGCAGGCTCGCGGCGGCGCGCAGGCTCTCGCCCAGATCGGTCGCGCCGCTCGGCTCCAGACGACTGAGCGAGTCGAGGATCGCCTCGCGGTTGTCCCCATCGGGAGCGACCAGCGCCTCGACGCCCCCTTCGGGCACGTGCGCGGTGACGTCCGCCACCCGCAGCGTCACCCGATCGGTCGGCGCGAGCTGGCGCAACACCGACTCGACGACCGCGCGCGCGATCTCGAGATCTTCGGGATCGGTCGCGCCCGAGCTGTCGAGCAGGATCACCAGTGAGAGCGGTGAGGAGCCCGACGCTGCCGTTCCGCCTGCCGCCTCACCGATCGCTGCGCCGTCGAGATCGAACAGCACGTAGCGCTCGTCGCCTTCGACCGCGACGGTCCCTGCTTCAGCGTTCCCGCTGACGGCGTACGCGGTGACGGGCGCATGGGCGCTGCCCGCCGCGTCGTAGAGATCGAGCGTGAAGTCGGCGCGCGGACGGTGATCCGACATGCGCAGGGCGATCCGGCTGGGCTCGCTCACAGCGCCCATGCCGGCGCGGAACGCGCTGGCGCCGGCGCGCGAGGTGTCGACATCCAGGATGAACTCGCCGAGCAGGGGCGGCTCACCATCACCGCGCATCGGATAGACGTACGTTCGCCTGTCGCCGCGTCGGGCGAGCCACTCGGTCCAGCGGATCCGGACCTGCACCGTCGCGCCGTTGGCGATGGGATAGATGCGGGCCTGCAGGCGTCCAGGGCCGTCGTAGCTCAGGCGACTGTCGTAGAAATCATTTCCCATCCAGGTGAGCGCATAGCCGGTGTTGAGCTGGATCGGCTGAGGCACCGACTCCATGAACCCGAAGCCGTTGTTCACCGCGAACGACTCGACGATCGCGCCCTCGGGGACCCGGATCTGCCAGACGCCTTCGAGGGTGTCGCTGCGCGCATTGAAAAAGGTCTGCACCACTTCGGTGGTCGCCAGATCGCCCTCGATGCTGACGTGCACCTCGTGGCTTCGGACCGGCAGCGGCGTGCGCGCCACGCCGAGCTGGTAGGGTGCGCGACCGCGCAGCGTGCCGACCGGATCACGGGTGCGCAGACGGCCCCGCGCAGGATCCGCCAGACCGCCGGTCCAGTCGTCCCAGAGCGCCTCGGGCGCGACGTTCGGCGTCCCGCTCGCGGGCAACGTCAGGGTCTCGCCCTGCATCGCTTGCCCTTCGCTCGTTCCGTCTTGGCCGTGCCAGGTGACCTCGCCCGAGCCCACGTACACGCTGGTGCCCGCGCCATCGATCGCCATCGCGAACGCAGCGCCGCTCACCACCAACCGTCCGTGCGCCGAGGTCAAGATCGTCTCGTCGGCCGAGCTCGCATCGACCCAGATGCGGCCCGTCGTGAGCGTGAGTCCCTCGAGGGTCGCGGTCACCGCGGCGCCGCGATCCATCAAGACCCACGCGCCCCGATCGTGCAGCAGCGCCGCGCGTCCGTCGCTCGAGGTGGTCGCCGTCGCGCCGGTCTCGACGCGTCCCCGATCGAGCAGGGTCTCTTCACCTCCGTCGCGGGTGAGCACGAGCTGTCCGCGGATGATCTCCGCGCTCGCGACGGTGCTGGTGGGCGGCGGCGGCGCGGTGCCGCCACATGCGATCACGAGGAGCGCCGTGAGCGTGAGGGCCGAGCGAAGCATCGGGCGACTCATCGGCCACCTCCGATGACGCCCGAGACATCGGCGACGTTGGTGCCCGTGACCGTGTACGCGTAGCGTGCGTGCGCCGCGTCGAAGGTGAGCGGCACCACCCGCACCACCTCGTCGCTCCGGCCCTCGTTCCACACCATCACCAGCTGCGCCTGCACCGTACCCAGCCGATCCTCGGTGCTGCGGCGCACCTCGATGCGATAGGCGCCTGCCTCCTGTTCGGCGACGTCGAACGCCTCGATCCCGAACTCGGGCGAGAGCTCGTCGGGGCGGGTGACCGGCATCGCGGGATGCGAGGCCCAGAGGGAGACCCGCGCGTCGGGGTGCGACCAAGTCAGCGTCGCTCGGAAGGCGCCCGCGCCGTTGAGCACGCCGCTCCGGCGCATGCGCTGGCTCAGCGCGGCCAGACGGGTCTCGTCTCCCGCCTCGCGGGCATCGCTACGCAACATCGCGAAGCGCACCGAGCTCCAGAGCTGAGCGACGCGCGCGATTCCGTCACGGCTCGCGCCCGAGTACGGCGAGGAGGTCTCCATCAAGCGCTGCTCCAAGCGAAGCGCTTCATCGGTGCGGCCTGTGCCCGCCGCGGCCGACGCCAGCAACAAGAGCACGGTGGGATCGTCGGGGCGGATGGTGGCGAGCGTCTGGTACTGCCGGTAGGCGTCCTCGAACCAGCCGTGCGCCCGGTAGAGATCGCCGAGGCGGCGGCGCGCGAGCTCATCGAGCGGCGCGAACTCCACGATCTCGCTGAAGGCGCGGCGGGCTTCGTCTTCTTGACCGAAGCGCAGGAACATCTCGCCGATCGCGGTGCGCACCCCGGCGTCGGCCAACGGATCGGTGCGCAGGTCTTCGGCCAAGCGCGCGGCGTCGGGCAGGCGACCCTGCGCTTCGAGCTCCTGCAAGAGGCGCAGACGCAGCTCGAAGGACTCGGGCTGCTGCGAGACCAGCTGACGAAGCGCACGGAGCCGCGCGGCGGGCGTGGTGGCGCGCGCGAGCACCTGCTCGATGAGCGCCCAGTCGGTGTAGCCCGACGAGCCGAAGCGCGCGCGCACCAGCCGAAGGTCTTCCGGGGTGCGGACCCGACGGAGGATCGTGCTGCGCAGGATCCCGCGCGCCGAACCGTCCGAGAGATAGCTGTAGAGGCTGAGCATCGAGTTGATGCTGCCGGCGCGATCGATCATCTGGATCAACAGCTGTCGACGCTCACGGGGAGTGCGGGCCTCGCAGTCGCGGATGGCATTGCGGTACGTCTCGACCCAGCTGGAGACCGAGTCCGACTGCCGCAGGCGCTCCCGCCAGAGCGCGCGGCGATCGTCGAGGGAAGCGCGCGAGGCGTCGCTGCAGCGTGAGCGGGTGTGATCGGCGGCGGTGGTGGTGGTCACGATCGTGACGACGGTCGTCCCGTAGCGCCCCTCCGAGTTCGAACCGCGCGAGCCGTCGGTGGGAGACGGATCCGCGAGCTCTGCTATCTCACTGCCCACGGCCAGAGCTCCGCCGCCTCCACCGCTTGCACCGAGCCGAAGCGGCGTCGGGCCGCGGGAGCGCTCGTCGTCGTCGAGGGCCCGCGCGCGGCTCCGGCGAGGCGGCTCAGTCTCGCGCGCCGCGCCCCCCACGCCGTAGCCGGACCCGGTGCCCGAGCCCGATGCGTGACCGCTGGCCCCGAGACCACCCAGGCCGATGGTGCCTTCGCCCGTTCCTCCACCCCCTCGACCCGTGCCATCGAGTCCGATGCCATCATCGAGTTCGTAGTCCATGGCCGCGGCGGGGTTACCGCGCAGCGCCCCGGCCAGGGCGTCGGCGGACTCGGACGGTGATGGCCGCGGCGTGGCTTCCATCGAAGGCACCGTGGTCGCCGGCGGCGCGGCCGGCATCATCATGGGAGCGGCCGCAGCCTCGGGGGCCTCCTCGGCGCCCATGTTCGCGCTCTCGGTGACGACCGGCTCGATGCTCGCCGTCGTCGGGGTGCTCGCGGACACCGGCCCACCTTGAGGTCCGGGCGGACTCCGCATGTCGGTGCAGCCCATGAGGGAGAACGGTCCGAGCAACACCGCCGCGGCGCCCGCGTTCGCCAGCTCGCTCGCGCTCGACTCCTCGAGGACATCCGAGTGCCGCAGCATCCGTCGCAGCGAAGGCATGCTCGCGAGCTCGGTGCGCGACGGAACGTAGTAGCTGGTGTACGGCGTGATGAGCCCATAGCGGGTGCCGAGCTCAGCAACCTCTTCGCGGCTGGCGCCCTCGCGCAGCTGCTGACGCAGACGCTCGTTGGCCCATCGCAGGCGCAGATCCACAGGGTCTTCACCGACCGCTGCGGTGATGGGGATCGTCTCGGTGAAGGGCGCACCGTGGAACGTGCCGCTCACGGTCACCTCGGTGGGCACTCCGTCGCGGATACGACCGACCACGTCGACGACTTCACCGCGCGCCGCGGAGATCGCGACACGAGGGAACACGTTCTCGATGCCGGTCCCGAGATCGACCGTGAGGTCTTCGATCACGGGCCGCGCCGCGTGCGCGAACAAGCGCAGGCTCGCGTTCGCTGCCGCTTGGTGTTCCTCGACGCGCATCGCGAGGCCCCCGCCGCGCACCAGCTCCGCAAGCAGATCGAGATTGGCCTCACCTCCCACGGCGATCGCGTAGAGCCGCACGGGATGGGGCAGCTCGCTCAAGTGTTGGCGCAGCTCATCGGCCTCCATCTCGCCGACCGTGGGCGCGCCATCACCCACATAGACCACGATGCCCTCACGCTCGGGATCGAGCAGCGAGGCGGCCTCCGCCAAGCTGGCACCGAGATCGCTCGCGCCGCCCACCGGCATCCGCGCCAATGCATCGAGCGCGTCATCGATCCGCGCGTCGCTCGCAGGGCCGAGCGCCATCCGCGCCATGCGGTCGTCCGTCGGTGTGCCGAGCAGCGGGCGCAGCCGAAGATCGGCGCCCACCACGCTCAGCCGATCCTCTGCGCCCAAGTGCCCGGCGATTGACTCCACGACCGCGCGCCCCAGCTCGAGGCGGCTGCGATCGGTGCCGGCCGAGATGTCGGCGACCACCACCACGTCGAGCGGCGAGGAGGCTGCGCTCGGGGCCCCGCCGAACAAGCGCTCGGGCAAGCGCAGCGGCAGATAGAAATAGTCGCGCTCGTCGGCCTCGCCCACGATCACCCGCGAGTTCGGGGCGCGCTCGGGCGCGCTGTGCGGCGCGTGGTAGCCGTGCAGCGTGGTGTCGTCCGCGAAGAGCTCGAGCCAGAGATCGGCGCGGGGACGAAAGTCGCTGCGGCGCAGCTCGACGCGCCCGTGCTCCACCGTCGCGCCCAACCCAGCGCGCACCCGCGCGGCGCCCGCAGAGCTCAGCTCGGCGATGAACGCGAGCTCGCCGATTCGAGGCGCCCCAACGCCGCCGCCGCCGCCCGACATCGGGTAGCGATAGAGGAGAGGTCCGCCCTCGCGCGCCGGAGTGAGCCACTCCGCGTAGCGGATGGCGATCCGCCGCGATTCACCGGGAGCTATCGGATAGATGCGGGCCCGGTAGCTGCCGGGCGCGTCCCACTCGAGCAGCGCGGGATCCTCGGTGGAGCCGCGGTAGACCAACGCCTCGTACGCCGCGCGCGCCGCGGCCTGCTCGCGCACGTACCCATCGACCAAGACACCGTTGCGATCGACCGCAAAGCGCTGAAGCACCGCGCCCTCGGGGACGCTGACCCGGTAGAGCCCTTCGACGGTGTCGCTCGCGGGGTTGAAGAACTCCTCGGTGACCTCGGTGATCGCCAGCGGCCCTTCGATCCGCACGCTCACCTCGAGCCGACGGATCACCAGCGGCCAGCGCGCCATCCCGATCTCGTCGGGAACGCGGGCTTCCAGCATGCCCAGGCCCGGCGCGATCGCCGCGCCCGCAGGCCCCGGCTGCACCAGGCCGCCAGTCCAGTCGTCCCAGAGCGTCGCGGGGCTGAGGGCGCCGTCGCTGCCGTTCAGCACGAGCTCCTCGCCCGCCCGCGCAAAGCCGCGGCGCTCGCCCGCGCGCCAGCTCAGCTCGCCGCGCACCACGTACAGGCGGGTGCTGCCGCCGTCGATCACCGCGGACACGGACGCGTCGGCCAGTGCCATCGTCCCGCCCGGCGTGGTGACCTCGAGCGCGTCGCCCGAGAGCACGTCGAGGTAGGTGCGACCCGCCAGCAGCTCGATCGCGTCCTCGTCCAGCAAGCGCACCTGAGCGCCCCCATCGAGGAGTAGGCGCGGCCCCGAGTCCAGGCTCATGTCGGTCAGGCCCGCTTCACCCACGGCGACGGTCGTGCCGACGGGCACCCGCGCGAGCGGCGCAGCGTCGGCGCCGTCCACGGTGAGGCCACCTCGCACCGCGGTCGCCGTCGCCGCCGTGTGGTCGAGCGATGCAGCGCTCCCTCCACAAGCAGCGCAGATCAGCGTCAGGACGAAGGCGGCGAGGCGAGTGCGTACGGGCATGTCGATCCGGTGCGAGGGGGACGAGACGATCAGGCGGGAAGGCGCGGTGCGGCTCCGACCCCGCCCCGAAACGGCGTCTTGGGGACGAAAGGTACCAGAGGCCCTGGGACGTCCGTGAGGCGCGAAAGTTCGGGCCTCCGAAGGCGAGGCCATCTTCCGCGCGCATCGAGCCCACCCGTCGAGCGCGCTCGACGAGCTACGCGAGCAACGTGCGGCCTCTTCCCTTCGTTCTTTCGCGAACGAGGCGCGGGCGAGGGGCGAGCGTCGACGGGGGCAGCCCCAGTTCGATTCGCGGTGTCGGAACTTGGTGGATGCGAAGGGAACCCCCCGCCCTTACACCCTCCGGCTGTCCACACGGTCGATCCGCCGATCACGCAGCGAATGGGTGCGTTGACCCGCGGTGGGCGTCGAGCGACCCTTCGGCTTCGGAGGTGCGCATGACTCCTGGTATTCGTTCGGTCCTGCTCGGCGCGGCGTGCGTTCTCGGGTGTGCCTGCCACCAGCACGCAAGCGCGCAGAGCACCGCCGCCGATCTCGGGGACGACATTGCGCCGCCGACAGCCGCCGGTGCCGAAGCCGACGCGCCGGTAGACGAGCCCGCTGTCGCGGAGCACGAGGCTGAACCGATAGACGGCACCCGGCGCAGCAACGGCGGCGGTGCGCCGGGGATCGCTGCGCGCGCCGCGGCGAGAGCGGAAGAAACCGAGCGGCTCGCGGGTCTCGCGTTCACCAGAGCGGAAGCCGCCCGCGTGGCGTTCGAGAGCTTGCACTTCGATCTGCCGATGTACAGCAGCACGCCCGCAGCCACCGACTCCCTCGTCGTGTCGTTCCGGAGCGCCTTCTCCCAGGCGGGAGCCATCACAGCCGACTACAGAATCGCGATGCACGGAGCGGATCTCGACCGCACGATCGCCGCGTTGGTGGGCTGCGGCCAGGTCTGGGACACCCTCGCGAATGCGCTTCACCTCACGGTGCCACCAGCGTTTCCCCCGCTCGTGACGCCCGTCGACGGTGCACCTCGCCCCTGGGCGCCCGCGGGCGGCCTCGACGCCAGTTCGTTGCCGCTGCCCGACGCGGACGTCTCACACGCCGATCTTCCCCAGCTCATCGACGCGTTCACCCGCGCATTCGATCCCTGGACTCGCGCCGTCGAGTGCGTCGCCGTCGGACGCTACGCGCTCGCAGCCCGTGCGGCCCACGTCTCCGTCGCCCGGAGCCCTGCGATCGAGATCGCCTGGGCGCGACTTGCCAGCTACTCGGACGCGCAGCTCGAAGAGTGCATCGACGTGATTCGCGGCGGAGATGCCGCCCATAGCATCGCCCCCGATCCCACGTTCGCGAGCTATTCCCCCGGCGAGTTCTATCGCGCGCCGCTCGGCGCGACCGCTGATCTGATCACCACCGGCGTCTCGCTCGACACCCTCGAGTAGCTACTCCTCAGCCGCTATTCGGTCAGCCACTCCGCGAACGCGACCACGGGCTCGAGCAAGGTGCGGGTCACCGCGCGCGCGTCGTCATCCTGGCGGATCACCTCGGCCAACGAGGGACCCACCGCGTAGTACGTCTCGACCAACGCGCGCCCCGGCGCGTGGCTCATGAGATAGCGATCGCGCACCCGACGAAGCGCACCGATGCGCGCATCGAGGGGCGATCCGTACGCCGCCGTCGCCACGAAGCAGGGCGAGACGGTGGTGAAGTGGATCTCGGTCGTCTCGATCTCCGCGACCGCGATGGCGCTCCGGGTCGAGCAGCTGTCTATCGCTCGTATCCCCACATAATAGTGGGTCTGCGGACTCAAGCCCCCGAGCTCCAGCTCGATGACATCACCGGTCTGGAGCGCCGAGCCATCCTCGCGGGCGCGCGGCACCGCGAGCGCGACATCGCCGGTCGTCGCCGCCTGCGCGGGGCGCCCGGCGAGGAAAGTCTCGTTGTCCAGGATGGGCGAGGTCGAGACGCGCACCTCCCAGCCCAGTAGACCTCGTCGCAGCTCGGGGACGGCCATCGTGATCGTCACCCACTGGTGGCTGTGTCGCTCCTCGGGCCAGATCCCCAGCGTCAGATCGACGGGCAACGGCAACCGCATCGCCACCTCGCACATACCCACGCACGTGCCCAGATCTTCGCCCTCTTCGGCGCACAAGAGCGGCAGCGGACACGCCGTGGTCTCGGTGCACTCGCGACCACAATCGGGCGGCGGATCGTCCTGCGCGCACACGTCCCACGCAGGCACGTTGACCTCGACGCGGCTGCCCGTGCCGTCCGCAAAGAGCCTATCGGCGCCGCTCCCCGGGCGCAGTACGGGGTCGTCATTGATCGAGCCGTCCATCGCCGAGAGCGCGCCGGTATCGCCGTGGATGCTGCCGTAGCCCGCAGGCTCGCTGACGTTGAAGCGACCCCCCGCCGAGGTGAGCGAGACCGGCACCTCGTAGAGCACCGAGGGCTGACCTCGGTAGGCGTAGCCGTAGCCCATCGCCCAGCTGTCCCAGGCGCCGCTCGGGCCGCGAGGGGTGGGACGCGCGGTCGCATCCCAGCCGGGCGCGTAGTCGCCCTCGACGTTCACTTCGACGAAGACGGTGTACTCACCCTCGGGCCACTCGGCGGGGAGATCGAAGATCACCAGCTGCGCGGCGCGATCGGCGGGCGTCGCCAGGGTGATCGCATCGAGCTCGGGCAGGATGCTCGACGCATCGAGCGCGTAGTTCAGCGCGTCCGGGTGATCGCCGCAGCGCGAGCCCGTGCAGGGCGCTACGTCGCGGCGCGGAGGATAGAGCGACGTCGTGGTCAGGCCGCGCATCATCGCGGTGCCATCGTCGGTGACGAAGGGCTCGGCGTATCCCGCGCTCAGATCTTCGGTGCCGAGGTACCGCCCCTTGTTGCTGTTGAACACGCTCGCGCAGGTCATCCCGTCGAGTTCGATGTCGTTGTTGGTGCTGGTGAACGACAGACAGAAATGAGGGTCGGGCGAGTTGGCCGGCTCGCCGAAGCTGCCTGCGCTCGATGCGTTGCCTTCGCTGGCCCGCCCATCGAAGATCACTCGACGCCAGCTGGTGCCGTCGTGATCGAAGCGGTGGTGGGCCCACACGGGCAGCACGCCCTCGCGCCGTCCGTAAGGCCAGTGATGGCCGCTGTTCATCTGAAGGGCGCCCGGCCGATTGCCGATGCCCCAGAGCGCGACGGCCTGGGTCAGCGCGAGCGTTCGAAAATAGCTTCCATCGCTGCTCTCGATCCAGACGGCGATCTGGGCCCGGTGGGTCGCGGAGAAGCGCACCTCGATGTGCCGCTCCTGGGCATGTGCCGTCGAGCTGATCGGCGAGCTCACCAGCCCGATGGCGAACAGCGAAGCGAACAGTGGACGAGCGAAGCGAGCGAACACGGCCGGGAAATTACCGTGCGAGGCCCCAAACGTCGAGGTACGGACGTGCCCACATGTCGTCTTCCGTTCGATCGGGCCCTATCGAGGCCGCGCTCTTCGATCTCGATGGCACCCTGGTCGATTCGCTGACCGACATCGCCGCCTCGATGAACCACGTCCTGTCCGAGCTCGGTCACCCCCAGCACGACGAGGCGACGCTCCAGGGTTTCATCGGCGAGGGCGCGCGACACTTGGTGGCCCAGTCGCTGCCGGCGAACACCAGCGATCCCGCGATCGACGACGCGCTCGACCGTTACAAGGCGCGCTACCGAACGCACTTGCTGGTGAACACCCGGCCCTTCGAGGGCACCCTTGCGATGCTGGACGCGCTCGCGGCGCGCGGCATCAAGCTCGGGGTGGTGACCAACAAGCCGCACCGCGCGGCTGAGCACATGACCACTGCGCTCTTCGGCAAAGAACGCTTCGGGGTGGTGCTCGGCGAGTCACCGGGACGCAAGAAGCCCGATCCTCAGATCGCGTTGGACGCGGCGATGGCCCTCGGCGTCGCCCCCGAGAACTGCGCGTTCATCGGCGACACCGACATCGACATCGAGACCGCGCACGCGGCGGGCATGCGTTCGGTCGGGGTGAGCTGGGGCCTGCGTCCTCGCAGCGAGCTCGAAGCGGCGGCTGCGATGCACATCGTCGATCAGGTCGAAGAGCTCACCTCGCTGCTCGCGGGTTGAGACGCTTCAGTTCTGCAGATCGAGGTGATCGCTGAGCAAGAGCGGCGCGTCCGCGGGCGCCTCGAGCACCAGACGCTTGCCCACGCTGCGGTAGCCATCGCCACTTGCGCTCGGATCGTCCTCGAAGCGCGCGACGCCCATGACCGCGACCCGCTCGCAGAGATCGATCACCCCCTCGCGTGAGCGCACCGGCACCCTGCCGCCAAAGAAGGTGGAGGTGTCGACGCCGTGCTCCGCGCAATAGGCCAACAGTTCGTCGCTGCCGTTCGACCAGCCGCCGCCGTGCGACGCGCGATGATCCTCGCCCAGCACCACCCTCGCTCGGGTCACGTCGATCCGCGCGCGACCCGTCTCGTCTTGGAGCATGAAGCCCTGCGCCCCGTCGTTTCGGTGGACCTCGCGCCAACGCTTCTTGCTGCCGGAGCCTCTCCGCACTTCGATCGTCACGTTCCAGGCGAGGCAGGCCCGCTCGGAGATCGGCGCCTTCATCGTCGCGCCGACCGGCGTCGCGCGCCCCACCAGCTTGACGATCGCGCCCTCCTGCACCTGGCTCACTGGTGTCGCCGTCACTGCCGCGAGCGCTCGCCTCGTCACCTGCTCGGAGGAGAACCACCACTTGAAGCCGGCAATCGCTCCGAGGGCCACGACCGCGACCCCGATGAAGGCGAGGGACATCGCGACCGAGCGTGCGACCGCTCACGAATAACGGCAAGCGAACGACAACGGCGAACGCTACGACGCCGCGTCGTGCGCAACCCCTCCACGAGCCTGGCAGCCGCGCGGTGAACATGGCGTCCCTGCACGCGTACTTCGCCCGGGCGGTGGGGGACGATCCCATCGAAGATCCGCGGGCGCGGCGCGCGCTCGTCCTGATCGCCGCGCTCTTCGCTGCGAGCTTCTTCGCGCTCTCCTTTCAGCGCTACCAGACGTTTCACAACCACACGTTCGATCTCGCGTTCTACGCCCGGATGTCGTGGGGCGCGGCGCGCTTCGATGGCTGGCAGCCCGTCATCAGCGCGTCGGTGTGGGGACTTCACCTGGTGTGGGTCTTCTATCTCTTGGGCTTCGTCGGGGAGGTGCTGGGACAGGTGAACACCTTGCTCCTCACCCAAGCGCTCGCGCTGGGCGCGGCCGCGATCCCACTCGGGCGCATCGCGGCGCGGCATCTTGGTTCGCAGGTGCTGTGGGCCGCACCGCTCGGCGCGCTCTTGCTCTTCCTGCACCCCAACACCGCGCACGTCGCGGGCGGCGACTTTCATCCCGGCACCGTCGCGGTGTTGCCCATCGCGTGGATGATGGACGCGCTCGATCGCAAGAGCCCCGAGGGGCTCACCGTGTCCGTCCTCTCCGTGCTGGCGTGCCGCGAAGATCTCGGGCTGATGACCGCGCTCTGCGCTGGCCTCTTCGCGCTGCGCACCACCGGCCGAGATCGGCGCACAGCGGTCGGCCTATCGATCGCCTCCATTCTCTACGTCGCGCTCTTCGTGCTGGTTCTGTTGCCCGCGTTCGGCCCCAGCGAGGGCTCGCTCGCGCTGCACTTCGGGAGTCGCGGCGAGAGCGGCGCCGGCGTGGTGCTTCATCTCCTTTCGCACCCGATCGAGCTCTTCAGTCACCTCGGCCGCGAAGATCGCCTCCTCTATCTCCCGATGGTGCTCGCGCCTCTGGCGTTCCTGCCGCTGCTCGCGCCCGAGCTCCTGATCGCCGCGCCGCTGCTCGCGCTCTCGCTGCTGTCGGAGTTCCCCACGGCGACCCAGATCGACTCGCACTACCTGACGCCCGCACTCCCGGTGTTGGTGGCCTCGTGTTTCGTCGGTTTGGAACGAGTCCGCACGCGATGGTCGTTGGCGATCGATGGCTGGATCGCGGTGCCCATCGTCACGGCGTTGCTCGTCGCGTGCGCCATCGGCGGGGGCTTCCCCCTCTGTGGCGGCTTCGATGCCCGGGCGTTCGGGAGCGACGGGAACACCGAGATCGCACGCGAGATGGTCGCGCTCGTCGGTCCCGAGCGATCGATCCAAGCGCCCGATGCGCTGCTCGCGCACTTCGCGGCACGAAGCGACTTGCGGCGCGCGCCGCCCCCCGAGCAGAACACCGATTTCGTGATCTTGGATCTGAGCCATCGGCGGCGGCTCTTGCACGACGAAGACCTGATCCGCACGGGCGAGGAGCCCATCGCCCGCAGTTGGCTGGCCCGCACCGACCACGCGCTCCTCGCCATGGGCGGCGACTACGCATTGCTCGAGCGAGGCGCAGATCCGCGCGAAGGCATCGGCTTCACCCGCTTCGTCACGGCAGCTGGCGACGCGAGCGAAGGCGAGGCCCTGTGCGACTGCCTCGCGATCCGCGGCGCCACCCTTCGCGAAGACGCGATCGAACTCGATCTGATCGCGCGAGCGAGCTGCCCGGCCGATCTCGCACTGCGCGTAGGCGTCGGTTACCGCCCGCGTCGGGTGGACTTGATCGCCGAAGGAACGATCTCCCCCGCCCACCTCATCGCTGGCGATCGGATCCGCTCGGTCCACGCACTCACCGACGCCGAACACGACGCCATCGACCTCTACGGCCTCCGCATCGGCGCGCTGCGCGAATCGGGCGCGCCGCCCGAGCGCGGCGATCCTCCCGCGCTCGACATCGCCCTCGACTGACCGGGCGCGGGCCTTCCGCCACCCAGGATGCGGTATCGTCGACACCCAAAGCCCGCGCTTTCGGGAGGTGGCCACGATCGACGACGAGGTACTCCTCAGTGGGATGGACGACCTCGACCCCCGCCTCCCGTGGAGCCGACAGGGACCCGTCTACATCCGCGACGACCGCGCGGTCTTCACGTCGAACACACCCAAGATCAACATCGTGGAACGACCAGACCGCGAGGATGGCGTCGTCTGGCTCAAGACCTCCAAGGTCCCTTTCCGAAATCCGGATGGGTGACGGGAGGCACCGTCGGCGGGTTCGAGGTGATCAGCGCCAAGGTGGCGTTGGCGCTCTCCCGCACCGATCCTTGAGCGACGTCGAGCGACGGACGTCGCGGAAGGAAAAGGGCCCGCATGAAGGACGTGAGTGCCGTGCTCGAGGGGCGCTGCTTGTGTGGCGTGGTCGGGATCTCGCTCTCGGCGCCGTTACCGCTCATCGATGTCTGCCACTGCACCATGTGCCAGCGCTGGATCACCCACCTGGTTCGACTTCGCCCAACAGACACCGATGCTCACTGGCGAACAGGTGATAGCCGAAGCGAAAGCGGCAGGCCTCGAGTTCGACTGACGGTCAGCGTTGCGCGTGCGCCTGGAGTCCCGTGCCGCAAAGGCGTGCTACCTCGGTGCGGATGAGGGCCCCCGTCATCGTGCTCATCGCCGCCATGGGCTGCTCGTCGGCCCCCGCGGCGCCGCCACCGCCGCCTCTCGTTTCGCTCTCCCTCGATTCGGTGAGCGTCGACGCGGCCGCGCGCGAGCTCTCGCGGGTCACGGCGCTCCCGCTCGTGATCGATCCCGCCGGCGAGCGCTACGCCGAGTGCGCGCGTATCTCCGTGAGCACACCGACACCACGGCCCGCGGCCGAGGTGATCGCGCTGATGGGCGCCGCGCTCGCCAGCTCGGGCTTCACGCTCGCGGCGCGGCCCGAAGGGCTGGTGCTCTCCCACGACACGTGGACGACGCCGACGTCATGCCCGCTGGCCGTGCCCGAACGGGTGGTGCCCAACGTCGACTCGTCGCGCATTCGCGCGGCCTCGGACACGGAGTGGGAGTTCCTGCGAAGGCCCGGCGAGCCCGACATCTCGACCGACGACCTCATGCGCAACGCGCGGGTCGTCCCCCACATGGTCGATGGGGAGCCGGTCGGTGTGCGCCTCTATGGTGTGCGCCGCGCGAGCTTCCTCGGGCAGCTCGGCTTTCAGAACCGCGACACGATCCTCGACGTGAACGGATATCCGATCGCAGATCCGGAGACCGTGCTCGAGTCGTACCTGGTGCTCCGACACGCCGAGCGATACGAGGTGCACCTCGAGCGCCGCGGCGAGAGACGCACCCACGTCATTCGCGTCGTCGACCACTTCACTGCCGAGGCAGCGCCCGCCGCTGCGCCTTGAGTCCTTCGACCCCAAGAACGATCCCCCTGATCGCAGGTAGTAGCCGAGGCCGGATTTGAACCGGCAAGCCCTTTCGGACAGCGGATTTTGAATCCGCCGCGTCTGCCATTCCGCCACTCGGCCGTGTAGGAGCGGGCATTCCTACTTCAGAGGGATCTTCGGTGCCAGCGAAAGGCACGGGACGCGCGGGGTCGGCGCATGACTTCTTCTTCGGCAGGGCCATGCGAGCGCGCGCCTTCCCTAGTCCCCCCTGATTCTGCTAGAGCTAGCGCGCTCGCCCGGGGCGCACCGCTTCATCCTGAAGCGGTGCTGAGAAGCACCCGAGAACTTGAACCGGTTCGTACCGGCGTAGGGAGTGCGAGCGCCGAAGCACCGTTTTTGGGGTGCGACCGGAGACCGAGATGACCCAGCGCGACATCACCTTGCCCCTCGTGGGTGCGTTCAACCCCAGCAGCACCAAGGCGGGGACCAACCCCGGTAGCTTCGCGAGGAAGGCCGATGTGGGCGGGCCCTACGCGTTCGCCTCGCCCGACACCCCCGGCATGCCTTTGCCCAGCGACAAGACCGCATGGGATTTCTTGCCCGACGGCTGGGCTCGCAGCGGCAGCACGGCGCAGGACTTTTTGGCCGTGGCGCCCGCGGGTTTCATCGCGATGACCCAGCTCGAGAACGCGCGCCTCGGTGTCGTCACGCCCGAGATGAAGCGGGTCGCCGAGCGCGAGCCTCACTTGAGCGCCGAGCAGGTGCGGGTGGAAGTGGCCGCGGGTCGCTTGATCATTCCGGCGAACAAGAACCACCTGCGTCATGGCCTAGACCCGATGGCGATCGGTCGCGCGTCGCGCACCAAGATCAACGCGAACATCGGCGCATCGCCGGTGGCCTCGAGCCTCGATGAAGAGGTCGACAAGGTGACCTGGTCGGTGCGCTGGGGCGCGGACACCGTCATGGATCTCTCGACCGGCGGCGATCTCGATCGCACCCGCGCCGCGATCATCGAAGCCTCACCCGTGCCGATCGGCACCGTACCGATCTACTCGATGATCATCGGTCGCAAGATCGAAGATCTGAACGCCGAGATCATCCTGAAGGAGGTGCGGCATCAGGCCGAGCAGGGCGTGGACTACTTCACCATCCACGCGGGCGTGCTCCGAGCGCACCTGCCCTTCGTCAAAGATCGCCTCATCGGGATCGTCTCGCGGGGCGGATCCCTCTTGGCCAAGTGGATGCTGGTGCATCGGGCCGAGAACCCGATGTACACGCTGTGGGATCAGCTCTGCAGCATCATGCGCGAGCACGACGTGAGCTTCTCGATCGGCGACGGCCTTCGGCCCGGAGGCCTCGCGGACGCGAGCGATGCGGCGCAGCTGGCCGAGCTCTCGACACTGGGTGAGCTCACCGAGCGCGCGTGGAGGAACGGCGTGCAGGTGATGATCGAGGGACCCGGGCACGTGCCCTTCGATCAGATCGAGCTGAACATGAAGCTCGAGCGCCAGATCTGTCACGGCGCGCCGTTCTACGTGCTGGGGCCGCTGGTGACCGATGTCTTCCCTGGCTACGACCACATCACCAGCTGCATCGGCGCGACCGCGGCCGCCTACCACGGCGCGAGCATGCTCTGTTACGTGACCCCGAAGGAGCACGTGGGGCTGCCCAAGAAGGACGACGTGAAGCAGGGCTGCATCGCCTACAAGATCGCGGCGCACGCGGCGGACGTCGCGCTCGGAATCCCCGGCAGCCGCGACTGGGACGACGATCTCACCAAGGCCCGCGCCGCGCTGAACTGGGAGAAGCACTTCGAGCTCGCGTTCGATGGTGAGTACGCCCGCGCGCTGCACGACGAGGATCTGGATGTCGACACCGACTTTTGTGCGATGTGCGGCCACGACTGGTGCAGCGTGCGCATCAGCAAAGAGATCGTGGAATTCGCCAGCGGCAAGGCCGAGGGCTTCGAGCGCGACGGAGTGATCAAGAGCGCGGCGCTCACCGAAGAGCAGCAAGCGATGCTGACCCAGCGCGGGGTGCTCTCGCCCGCCGAGATCCACAAGCTCGCGAGCAAGACCAAGAAGGCCGTCGGCGCCGACGAGGGCAAGGGCAGCTGCCACTCGGACTTCGTCGAGCCCACCACCGCCAAGGCCGTGCAGGGGCGCTTGGTGCAGCTCCGCAGCAAGGACGCGCCCGCCGAGTGAACGCGATGGGAGTGACCTGATGTTCGCTCGTTTGCCCAGCATCACGGCCGCTTTCGTCGCGCTCCTGCGTGGCGTGGCCAGCTTGCCGGGCGCGCCCTTCGACACCGCCAATGATCGATCGCTCCGGGTACTCACGCCGCGGGTCCTCGATCGCGCACTGTCGCTGGTGGGCGCGATCTCCGCGCGGCGCCCCGGGCTTCATCAAGGCCTGCGGGTGCTGTCGGGGGGCTTGCTCGATCACATCGCGCTGCGCACCCGCGCCATCGACATGGCGCTGCTCGCCGAGCTCGAGACAGGAACGAGGCAGCTGGTGATCTGCGGCGCCGGCCTCGACGCGCGTGCGTTTCGAACGCCCCAGCTCCGCGATGCGGTGGTGTTCGAAGTCGATCATCCAGCGACCCAGCCCCTCAAGCGGGCGCAAGTGAAGGGACACCCGAGCACCGCGCAACATGTCCGCTGGGTGAGCGTGGACTTCGAGCGCGAGTCGCTGGAGCAGAAGCTGAAGCACGCGGGTCACGACCCGAATCAACGCACCGTGTGGATCTGGGAGGGCGTCACCCCGTACCTCCATCCCGCGGCGATCGAGAGCACGCTGGCTGTCATCGCCCAACGCAGCGCGAAAGGATCGCTCGCGCTGGTCACCTACGCGCTTCCCAGCATGGCGAGCGTGCCGCCGATGCTCTTGGGCCCGGTGCGCGCCGCGTTCGGTCTCTTGGGCGAGCCGTTGGTAGGGGCGATGACGACTGCCGCGCTCGAGGCGCGCGCGCTGTCGGTCGGTCTCTCGCTCGAAGAGGACAGCGATAGTGACCAATGGGGCGCAGCGCACCTGCGCGGCGAGCCGTTCCCCATGCGGATCGAAGAGCGCCTCATGGCGCTGCGCAAGACCTGAATCTCAGTCTGAGCGCGCGCGGTGACGGACCAGCTCGACGGTGGTTCGGTAGCCCTCGGGACCCACCCATCCACGGACCAGTCCGACCCCTTCCGCCAGCCATTGGACGCTCGGCGTGGGTTCGGCCGCCGCAGGCGTGACCTCTTCGATCTCCACGCGAATCGTATCGAAAGTCTCACCTGCGACCGTGACGGTCTCCTCGCAGCCACCCGATGGGAGCGCGTCAGCGACATCGACATGGATGCGATGGTCACCTGCAACGTGCCTGCGTAGTGATCGCCCACCTCAACCGGAGTGAGCTCGTGCGGCGCTGCGATGAGGACGGGGCAGAAGAGCCTTGGCTGGCGCTCGGCGCGATGCCGAGCGGCCTCGCGCTGCTGGAGCAGAGCTGGCGTGTACCTCGGGTGCCCTGCGCGACGGCGGAGCAGGGGTGTTCTTCCGACTGGGCATGGGATTGGCCAGGGCTTCATTCACCACTCCCGCATTGGTCCTGACCTCGCGGTCTTGGACACACCGCCTATCCGCGTCGAGGACAGCACTGTCGGCGGTCTTGCGCCGGGTGGCTATCAGCCTCAGGCGGTGGCGCTGGGCTCGGGCACCCTGCTCTTCACCAACCACGATCCCGACACGGTCCACAACGTCTGTCAGGAGCTGCGCTTGGTGGAGCCCGACGGTAGCTCACCGCGCTTTGCGCCCTACCAGATGCGGTGTCTGAATGCCCATGACGCCCATCGGCGGGGCGAGCCGAACGAGGTGGTGAGTGCGTGGGTCGTCCTCGAACCGCTGACCTCGGGGCACGCCGCGATCGCATACGGGGAGACCGTCGCCGGGGTGGCTGACGGGGTGTTCTTACACACCATCGATGGCGCCGGCCGCAGCAGCTCAGAGATCATACGAGTCACGCCCCCTTCGGACACCGCGACCTCGGAGGACTTCGAGGTCCAGATGTGAGTGAGGGAGACGACGTGGTCGTCGCCTGGCGCGACAGCCGACCCGACGCGCCCGGCTACTACGCGCGCCGCTACCACTGCGGGCCACTCCCAGAGTGAGGGCGCGAGCGGAAGCGCTCATTTCGCACCAACGCGTCGCGACGATAGACTCGTCCGCGTGAACGAAGCTGAACGCCGAGCTCAGCAGCGCCGCAGCACCTACGAAGGCGCGATCGTCGCTGCGGGCGCGCCCAAGCCCCGGCTGCGCGAGGAGAGCTTCACCATCGAGCGCCTCGAGCAGATGTGGGCGCTCTGCGTAGCCCAATGGGTCGCCAGCCCGACGCCAAAGAACGCTGAGCGGGTGATGCGCGCGCTGCTCGCATTCGCGCTCCGGTCGCGCAACACGGCGTGTCGGCAGCGCTGTTCGCGGCGTCCGAGTACGGCTACCGGATGGGCGATGTCGAGTGGCTCGAGGCGCATCCGAGCAATGACGACGGCGAGCGCTGAACGCGGGTGCTACCTCGCCTTGGGGACGCCGCTCGCATCGAGCGTGTAGCCCGGGGGCATCGCCTTGCTCAGCGCGGCCTTCGCGGCGTCGGGCAGGGCCCAGCCCTTCTCGGCGAACGTCGCGAGCAAGCGACCCTTGATGCGCAGGCTCTCTTCTTTGGCGAGGTGGGCGCCGAGCGCGTCCTTGGATTCCTCGACGTTCACCTGATGCAGGATCGCGCCGATCGCGTGGTAGCGGGCGGCATCGCTGGTGTCCTCCGCGAAGCGCAGCACGGCGGGGATGATGCGGGGATCTTGCCGCTCTTCGAGCGCGGAGAGCACCTGCAGCTTGCGCTGGGGATCGCGCTCGTACTCGGTGCGCATGGGCGCGAGAAGCGCGAGCAGCTCGGTCACCACCCGCTCTTCGTTGCCGAGGCGCTCGAGGATTCGGAGCGGCCAAGACAGCGTCTCGGCCTTGCCCATGAACTTCACCACCGGATCTATCGCGGGCGCGCCGACCTCGATGATGTAGCGGAAGGTCTCGTCCTTCTCTTCGTTGTCGGTGATCGAAGGATCGACGAAGAAGCCGAAGCGGGGGAGCAGCGTCTGCACCGCCGCCGGACTCTGGAGCTTGCCGACCGCGTGGATTGACTCCCAGCGATCGGGCGCCTGCGCGCGCCGGTTGGCGATCCGAGAAGCGTGCTTGGCGATCACGCTCTCGGGCGTCGCCTTGCCGAAGAAATCGAAGATACCCATGGCGCGCCGAGGGTGGCCCTCATGCGTAAGGGGGGCAAGCCTCGATCAACGCAAGAGACCAAAGAGCGCCTTGCGACGCAGCGACGCGGCCCGCCGCGCGAGCTCGGGCAAGCTCACGCCGCCGTAGCGCTCCTCGATCGTGAGCTCGCGTCCGTCGTGACAGACGAACACCAGCTCGCGCCCGTCGTGCCGCACGTCCTCGACGTCCTGCCATTTCACGAGGCGCCGACGACGACCCTGCACGAAGAGCGCTCCGTCGCTGCGGAGCAGGAGATAGCGCTCCTCGCGCAGGACCCGTCGCAAACCCACGATCGCGGTCCCGGCGCCCGCAAGGACGAAGAAGAGGCCCAGCGCGCCCAGTCCCAACGGAGACGCGCTCGGCGAGGCGCCCGGTTGGGTCTGGCTGCCGATCGCGACATCCGTCCGCCGCCCCATGGAGATGGGGACACCCTCGAGGCGCGCCATCACCAGCGCAGAGCCAGTCGCCATCGAGCCGAGCAGCACCAGCGCGGCCGCGAGCCCGATCACCCGGGACAGCGCGCGGGAGACATCGACGCGGTAGGCGTCGAGCACCCGGCCCTTCGTCTTTCGCCGCGGACGCTTTCGTCGCATCTCGGGAGACGTCGTCATGGTGCGCGAACGCTGCCGCGAGCGAGCGAGGCGAGCAAGGGTTCGATGGCGATCGCAGATCGAGGGCTACACTCCCCGGCCCATGGCCCTTCAAGATGCGAAGCCCGGCGACTACGTCGGCGGACGGTTTCTTCCTCCCGAGGGCGAGCTCCTCAGCTCCACCGATCCGGCGCACGGCGAGCAGATCGTGTTCAGCACCGGCAGCAACCCCGAGCGGGTAGGCGCCGCTGTCGACGCCGCCAGAGAAGCGCAGCCAGCGTGGAACGCGCTGGGGCTCGAGCGTCGCTTCGCCGCGCTCGTCCACTTTCGCTCAGCGATCGAGGCCAACAAAGAGGCGCTCGCCGACGCGATCGTGAAAGAGATCGGCAAGCTTCGGAGTGAAGCGCGGACCGAGGTCGCTTCGCTCATCGGCCGCTTCGCGCTGAGCTTGGATCGCATCGAGAACGATCTGCGCGACGGAACGCTGCCGGGCTTCCCCGCCGAGTCGCTGCGCTGGCAGCCGCACGGCGTGGTCGGAGTGATAGGTCCCTTCAACTTCCCCCTTCACCTGAGCCACGCGCACATCGTGCCCGCGCTGCTCTTGGGGAACACGGTGGTGCTCAAGCCGTCGGAGGTCGCGCCCTATTGTGCAGTCCTCTACGCGCAGGCCGCGCGCGACGCGGGGTTGCCCACCGGTGTCTTGAACGTGGTGCAGGGGCGCGGTCCCAGCGGGATGGCGCTCGCCCTTCACCCCGACGTGAAGGCGATCGCGTTCACCGGCAGCTGGCCCATCGGTCGCAAGATCTTGGAGGCCACCCTCGACAAACCCGAGACGCTCTTGGCGCTCGAGATGGGCGGCAAGAACGTCTCGATCGTGTGTGAGGACGCTGATCTTCGGCAGGCCGCGCATGAGATCGTGATCGGGGGCTATCTCACCACGGGCCAGCGCTGCACCTGCACTGATCGGGTACTGGTCCACAAGAGCGTGGCGCGGCTCCTGATCGACGCGCTCCGGCCGCTCGTCGCCTCGCTGCGCTTTGGAGACCCTGACGATCCGTCGGCCTTCGCTGGACCGATGGCCACCGAGGGCGGCCTCCTCAAGCTCGAGCGCGCGATGAAGACGGTGCGCGAGGCGGGCGCGGATGCGGTGGTGCCGGGAAAGCGCCTGCCTGGAGGATCGTTCCGCACCGGATCGCTGCACGTACTCCCCGCGGGGTTGCACGACGTGCCCGGCTACACCGACGTCGAGCTCTTCGGGCCCGATCTCGGCCTCGAGATCGTGGACTCCGATGAGGAGGCGATACGCATCGTCGGGGGCAGCCCCTACGGCTTCGCGTGCAGCGTGTTCACTGGCTCGGACAGCCGCTTCGAGCGCTACCGCAGCGGCATCCGTCTCGGTCTCATCAACCGCAACCGTTCGACCAACCAGGCGAGCCCCCGCCTGCCCTTCGGGGGCACAGGGAGGAGCGGGAACTTCCGGCCTGCGGGCGCGTTCGCCTCCCGCAACCTCGCGGTGCCCGTCGCGGTGCAGACCAATGTCGTCGGCGCGTTCCCGATGCACGCACAGCTCCGCGAGCATCTGCCGCCGCCCGATCTGGACAGGCTCGAGCAGACCCACGCGGAGGAGGAGGCGGCCGAGGCCCAGCGCTCACTCGCGAGCACCCCGCGCCCCCACGCCATCCGTCGCCCTCTACGCGGCGCGCTGCCGCGATCGACCGCGTGGCTGGAGCGCCTCTACGCGGGCGATCGGATCGTGCGCGACAAAAAGCCGCTCGTGATCTCTCACCTGCGCTGCTCGGGTCCGTATCTCGTGTCCGTCGACGAGCCGCCGCTGTCCTTGCTCGATGGGATGAGCCAGACCGCGACCTCGCCTTTTGGGTTCAACGCCGAGGCGTTGACGATGCGCTACGTCGATGGCGACTTCGGCGACACGATGGTGCGGGCCCACGATCTGACCGAAGCGGGCCCAGGCAGAGTGCTTGCCGAGCGGTACGCCGCGGTGCTGCGCGAGCGCTTGCCCGGACTGCCCACGGTGTCTTTCACCGGGTGCGGGGCCGAGGCGAACGAGAAGGCCTATGCGCTCGCGCGTCAGCACGGACCCAAGGGCGCGAAGAAGCTCCTGGCCTTCGAGGGCAGCTTCCACGGCCGGACGATGCTGGCGCTCTATGCGTCGTCGAACCCGGACAAGCGGGTGCCCTTCGAGATCGACGGCTACCAAGCCGTGTTCGCTCCGTGGCCCGTCTGGCATCCGGACGCGGGTGACAGCGTCGGCCCCGCCACGCCGGAGGGCCTGCACCCGCTGTGCACCTCGGCGGATGTCGAAGGTCTCGCAGCGATGGCGCAGGCGACCCGTGATGTGCTGCTAGAGAGCGAGCTCGAGACGCTGGTGCACGTCGCGCGTCTCTTGCGCAGCCAAGAGATCTTCGCGCTGGTGATCGAGCCCATGCAGAGCGAAGGCGGCGACCGCTACGCCACGCCGCGTTTTCATCGAGCGCTGCGCCTCCTCACCCGCGCGCTCGCGGTGCCGCACTTGATGGACGAAGTGCAGTGCGGCTTCGGCCTCGGTGGGCCCTTCGCGTGGCATCAAGCGTTCGGGTTGGTGGATGCTGCCGGCGCGCCGGATGTCCCCGACTGCGTGATCTTCGCCAAGCGCGCGCAGCTCGGGGTGGTGATGAGCCGCTACCCCGATCTGGAGCCCAGCCAGGCCTTCGCGGCTTCGCTGGTGCGCGGCCGACTGCACGCCGAGCTGCTCGAAGCGAGCGAGGCCGAGCGTCTCGAGGCGCTGCTCCTCGAGCGCATGCCCGAGCTGAGTCACCGCTGGTCGCACCTCATCAGTCATCCTCGCGTCCAAGGCTTCGCGCTCGCGTTCGAGCTGCCCACCCCGGCGCTGCTCGCTGCGTACTTGGGCCAGCGCTTCTGGCGTGGCGCGGTGGTGTTCGCCGCAGGTGACCGCACGGTGCGCTACCGCCTCAGCGCCGCGTTCTCAGCGCGCGACGTCGAGCGGCTCTTTCAGACCATCCACCAGTCGCTCGCCTGGCTCGAGGCCCATCCGGGGCAACAGCCGCCGGCGTGGGAGGATCTGGAACCCGAGCACGCGCGTCCCATCAAGAACGTCGTCGTCCGCCTCGCGGGTCCCGAAGAAGCGGACGCGACGGTGCAGACGATCATGGCGATGGAGGAGCGGATCTACGAGCCCGCGCGCCGCGATTCTCCCGCGCACCTTCGGCTCGCCTTCGCCGAGGACAGCATCGCGATCCTCGCCGAGGAGCTCCAAGGCGATGGGGCTCGCACCCTGGTGGGCTATGCGCTGGCCGCTCCGCTCGAGGCCGTCTCCGATGTGAGCGGACCCGATCAGGATCCGTCGCTCGGCAAGCGCGACTCGCTCTACTCGCTCGCGCTCACGGTGGAGCCCTCCCATCAAGGCACGGGGCTGGGTTTACGGCTCAAGACAGCCCAGATCGAAACGGCGAGGGCCCTGAAGACCCATGCCGGCGCGCCGCGCTATCGCTGGATCACCGGACGTAACCGCGAAGGCCACACGGCGGCGATGTCGCGCATCAACGACGCGCTCGGCGCGTTCACCGTCGCGCGCCTCACGAAGCAATACGGCGTAGACGCTGTGGCTCGCTACTACCGATTGGCGATCACGACGGTGCGCGCCGATGCCGTGCCGAGTGCCGAGAGCGAGACGATCGACTGCGCCACCAGCCTCACCGCGCCGTTCGCTGCACCGCCGGACTCGCTCATCGACGCCGAGCGAGCGGGCCTCTTGGTCGGTCCCGCGCTGCAGAAGCTGACTCTCTCCAACTACGTCACGCCCGCTGTCGTGCGGGCCTCAGAGTGGGCGGCGGCGCTGTCTCCCGATCTGCCTCACCTCTTCTTCACCTCCGGGCGCGACGAGCTGATCGACAAAGCGGTCCGCATGCTGCGCTGGCACCGTACAAAAGGGAGGCAGGTGCTCGCGCTCGAGGGCACGTACGTCGGACACACCACCGCGGCCGCGCGATCGATCTCCGATCCCAGCCTCCACCACCAGGGCGCCACGTACTTCGAGTGGCCTCGGGTTCCCCACCCGGAGCTGGTCGGCGTCGAAGCGAGCATCGCGGCGCTCCGCTCGGCGATCACCGCAGCAGGCGGGCCCGAACAGATCTTGGGCATCGTGCTGCAGAGCGTGGGCGAGCGCAGCGGTCTGGTCGCCAGCGATGCGTTCCTCCAGGCGCTCGGGGTGCTGCGCGCCGAGACCAAGATCCCCGTGGTGCTGATCGAGACCGCGAGCGCGTACTACCGATCCGGCCGCGGCGCGTTCCACAGCAGCAGCGCGCTTTCGTTCCTCCCCGACGTGCTCGGCTGGTGGACCGGCGGTCAGCACGGCTTTCTGCACGTCAGCGGGCCACTCTTTTTGTCCAAGCCCCTGACCTTCGTGTCGACCTGGGATGGCGACGAGCTCTCGATGATTCAGGCGCACCACCAGCTACGGGCCGCGCGGAACGTGGAGGTCGCGCCGCTCGGCGCAGCGCTCGAGAAGGCGCTGATGGGCAGCGGGCTGCCGATGCACGGCGCTGGCCTCTACCGGGTGCTGGAGGCAGGCGAGGGGGCGGACGCGCTCGCCGCCAAGCTGCTCGCCGAAGGCATCCGCGCCAAGCGCTACCCCGGTGGGCGTCTGGGGATCGCGCCGCCGCTCGATCGCGCGGCCGAGGCCATCGAGCGCATCAGCCGCGTGCTCTCGTGAACCCACGCTGAGCGCGAGTCAGTAGGCCGCGCACATCGCGGGCGACTCGATCCGGCGAATGGCGCCGCCGTGGACGATGCCGGTCACCACCACCACTTGCTCGCGCACGTCCACGCGGCAGCACCCGCAGTCGGCGGTGCCCGCGCAGCTGTAGGGTCCGGTGGTGTCGCCCTCCCCGAGATAGAGGACCCGCTCATCGCGACCGCGGCGCTCGATCAGCGCGGCCTGTCCGGTGCAGATCTGCTCGACACCACTCGACGTCATCCGCGTGGTGCACGAATAGAAGCGGTGCAGGATCCCTCGTACGGTCGCGACGCGGCCCTCGAGCGAGGCTGCGGAGTTGAACACTTCCGCGAACGTGCGAGGGGCCGGGGTGCTCACCGAGCAGCGGGGTAGGGGCGGGGCCTCGGCGCAGCCGCACGCGCTCTGGGCCTCGCTGTCCTCTACTCCTACTACCCCTACGCAAAGTACGAGGAGGACCACGAGGATGCTGAAGCGCCGCATCCGCCGAGGATGACCCATCACCGTCACCCTAGCTCGCGCTCTTCAAGGATGGAGCACGGCGTTGCCGATCACCTCGCCCGTCCACTTCGCGCGGAGCGCGCTCTGGAAATCCGAGAGCGCGAAGCGGTGCGAGACGTGCGGGCGCAGCTTGCCCGCTTCGGCCCAGGCCAAGATAGCCTCCAGGCGCGGCGCGCGACTCGAGGGATCCATCGCCGTCGAGATCGCCATCGGGCACCCGAGCACGTCGAGCGACTTCATCATCATCAGGTTGGTCGGCAGCTGATTGGCGTTGGGTGCGCCGCGGCCGCCCGCCCCCTTGGCGACGTTCGGCGTCGAGGCCCAGCCCACGATCAGAAAGCGCGCACCGAAGCGAACGCAGCGCAGCGCCTCCAGCGACGTCTCGCCGCCGACTCCGTCGTAGACCACGTCCACGCCCTTACCGCCGGTGAGCGCTTTGACCTGATCTTTGAACGGCCCAGCGATCACGTGATCCGCGCCGCTGGCTTTCACCACCTCGAGCTTCTTCTCCGATCGCCCGGCCGCGATCACCGTCGCGCCGACGAGCTTCGCGAGCTCGACGGCTGCAAGGCCCGTCGAGCCCGACGCGCCGAGGATGAGCACGGTCTCACCTGCGGTAAGGCGACCGCGGGTGATGAGGCAGTGGTACGCGGTCTCGTACGCCGAGAGGAGCGCCGCGCCCTGATCGAAGTCGAGCGTCGCAGGTAGCGGCAGCACCGCCTCCTCGGGCAGCACCGCGTACGTCGCGAACGTCCCTTGGCTCTGGTACGCGCCCAGCGATCGGGGCCCCGCCAGCATCCCATCGAAGAGCACCCGCGCGCCTACCGTCGTGCGCTTCGCGTCTTTGCCGACCGCGAGCACCTCGCCCGTCCCCTCGAGACCCGGGGTGTACGGCGGCTTGGCCATGTGCTGGTACTGACCGCTGCTCATCAAGAGATCGACCCAGCCGACCGCGGCGCTCTTGATACGGATGAGCACCTCGTTCGAAGTGAGCGCTTTCGGATCGGGCACTGGCTGCGGCACGAGCGACATCACCGTGTCGATCGCCTCCTCGGGAGACTCCGCGAACCTGTCGACCACCACGCGTGTTCCGGCTTCCAACATGGAGCGGAGTGTGCCCGGCTTTACGCCGCTCGCGTGGGGCTCAATCGCCGAAGCAACCACCCTCGAAGCTGCGGGGCGGGGTGGGCTCCACAGGGCCGCCCGCGCTCTCGCACGCCGTCTGCACGTTGTCCCTCAGGTCGAGGAGCAGATCCCAGTCCGCGCGGATATCGGGATCGGCGTAGACCGAGCCCTGCCAGATCTCGACGGTGTCGCTCATCATGTCGATGGCTCCGAGGCTGCGCGCGCAATCTCCGTCTTCGTAGAGGTTCACCGCGGCGCGCAGGCCGAAGTACATGTTCAACATCATGAAGACCTTGGCCCTGCGGGTGTCCGAGAAGTTCGGGAGCTCGGCGAGGCTCGGGCTCACACCAGGCGGCAACGCGTTGTTCACCGAGCCAGTCAGGGTGACGGGCGCGCCCGCGATCTCGTCCAGATAGCGGACGCTGATCGAGAAGGCCTCACTGCCTGCGGCTATCCCCGTGTCGTCGTCCGCGAGCAGCTCGACGAAGATGCCGCCGCCGCCGCCGCGCCGACCACGGTCCACATCGAGCGCGCCTTCACGCTGACCGAGCAGGAGCACCGGCGCCACGATCGTCGCGGTGGTCTCGGTCACCTGGGCGCGAGGCGCGCCCGTGATCCTGCCGATGCGGTAGCCAGCCGCCGCGGTCACCACCAGCTCGAAGTCGCGCGCGACCGGGAAGAGCGCCGTCCTTCCCTCGAGCGAGAGCACCTCGATGAGATCCTCTCTGTCCTGCGCGAAGTAGTAGGTGCCCGTCCCCAAGTCCGCGATCGCCAGCGGGAGCCTGTCCTCGTAGCTGCCGCCATCGACGCCCACGTACGAGAGCGACGTCCCTTCGACGCCGAGGCTCTCCACCAGCGAGAGGATGCGGGACTCGTCGGTGATGCCCGCGGTGGCAGTCCCGGCGCCGATCACCAGGAGGTGCCGGAGCTCGCCGTCCGCGACCAGATCTGCGCCAGTCGCGATGCCGTCGTAGAGCGCCACGCCGCTGCCCGACTCCGTGTCCAGCGAGAGCACTGCCTCCGCCAGCGCCGCGCTGCCCGGCGCCGCGCCCTCGATCAAGACCTCCGCCGTGATGCCGGCGCGGACCACCGAGACCCGATCCTCGTCACGCAGCGCGGCGAGGAAGTGGCGGAGCCCCTCGACGATGTCGGCGCGGCGCTCGACCGTCCCCGCCGAGCTGTCGAGCACGATGGCGACGTGCACCGGGGCTCGCGCGAGCGTGCTGGGATCGACCGCGCTGTTCAGACCGATGAACGCCGTCGTCCAGTTGTCACCATCGAAGCGGGGTGCGACCGCGAGCATCGGGTGCGCGCACACCGAGCTGCCGCAGTCGGCATCCGGCAGGTCCATCGCGTGCTCCGCGAAGAAGCCGATGGGATCGAGGGTCTCGAGCCCCGGCACCTCACCTCTCTCGACGATGCTGCGAAAGCGCGCGATGTCCTGCGCGCCGCCGACACCGACACCGACCGATCCCCGGGTCGAGGGCCCGAGCTCCGCGGCGCCGCCGGCGGAGCAGCCGAGGCCGAGCGTGGTCAAAAGAACGAGCGTGGTGGGCGTGATGCGCATGGAGTTCCTCGTAGGTGTTTTGGACAAGACAAGAGAGCGGTCACCGCGGCAGGAGCGCGGCGTAGTCGAAGGATGTAGTCAGCTCGGCGCGGGCGAGCTCGCAGCCGCTCGGCGCGATCGCGACCCGCTCGCTGCGCCCGATGGCGATAGACGACGGTCCGCTCACTGCATAATCGCTCCGCTCGCGGGTGCCGCCCGAGATCTCGACCTCGAGGGGCACGACGAACGCGCCGCACGCGGTGCGCTCGCCGCCGCACGGCTGCGGATCGCCGAGGCTCAGCGTGAAGGGGCCGACCTCGGTGAGGGCGCGGCCATCGATGTGACCGACCTCCAGGCGGAAGGTCTCTCCGACGAACCGAGCGCCGCTCAGGCTCCGGAACGTCTCCCCCACCCGAAACGGGACCATCTCTTCTGGGACACAGAGAAACGTCCGCTCTCCGTCCGTCGTGCCGATCGTGGTGCAACCGTCACTCCCGACATCCACCGACGCTATCACTTGCGCCGCTCCGTCGCGCATCGAGGTCGAGGTCGCGAACGCAGGGCGGCTCTCGCACTCGCTCACCCGCATCCGATCGTCGCGCAGGCCCGACGAGAGCCCGCTGCCGACGGTGATGTCGAAGCCGGGCGCTCGAAGCGTGATCGTCACCGCGCGCTCGGGGACATCGAGGGCCTCGCCTTGGGTGACGAGCACCACCTGCGCGTCCGGAGGGACCAGCACGATGGTGTCGGGCGCGCCGTCGATGGCGACGATCGCGAGCTGGCACTCGCCGTTGGAGAAAGGCGTCGCGGTCGGCGTGCTGGGATCGACGCGCTCGAGCGGGACCGTCTCATCCACCGCGAGCCGGTAGGTGATGGCCTCATCGAAGATAACTCCGCTCACCGCGAGGCCCAGATCAGCGCCCTCGAGCACCTCACAGTCGATCATCGCGGTGGTCCAGCGCACCCGCACATCGAGGCCCGCGCCGCTCCGGTTCACCACGTACGCGCCGGTGGTCCAGGTCGGCGGCCCGGGCTCGGTGGTCGCTACCGAAGCGAATATGCCCAGACCCAACACGACTCGTCCGAGCGCACCGTCGATTCGGGTGTTCGACCTCGCCGTCCGCCCCATCAGATGCCAGGTCAGCGGAAGGACGGACAGCGCGATCAGATCGGTGGGGTCCGCCCACAGCCGACAAGGAATACCAACGCTGCTCGCCCACTGCGAGACGCTGTCCGCCGCCGCCTGAGAGAGCTCGGTCATCCCGAAGAGGCCCACGAAGAAGGCGAGGATCACCGCGTGTTGGCCCCGCGTGCGTGCCTGAAAGAGCGCCGCGAGTATCACCGGAGCGACAACAAGCCATGCGAAGTCGCTCAGCTTTCCCGTTATCACTCCTGGTACCAGACCACTGCCCTTGAGCAGGTGGTCGTTGACGACCAGGACCACCCCGGCGACCCACAGCGCGGGATGGCGGAGCGCTGATGCTCGGCTCGGCACAGTCGTCTGCACGGATTGGCTCACCTCGGTCTCGTAAAGCAGGCACTGTGCCAGCTTCGGGATCACCTGAAATCGTAGCTTGCTGGGGCAATCACCGGGTGCCACAGTCCGCGTACTTTCAGTTTCAGAATTTCCTGAAACATGAGAGCCCGTTCGCCAGCAGAGATCGCTGGCGCGAGGAGGCCCGGATGCCGGAGCTGATGACGTCCCTGAAAGCGAGTCCTTCGCCTGTCCTGGAGCGCCTCATGGCCCTCTGTCGCGGTCGGCAGCTGGACGATCTGGGCGAGCGGTTGGGCGAGCTCTCACGCTTCGTGCAGGCGGACATGAGCCGGATCGAGCGCGGGCTCGATCCCCTCTTCGGCCAGAGCGCGGATCAGCAGCGCGACATCCACAAGGGCGCGGGGCACTTGCTCGCGCTGGGGGGCAAGCGGCTGCGACCGATGTGCGTCCTGCTCGCCGCCAAGGCGGGCGCTGGGGTCGACAGCAAGACCGTCGAGCTCGCGATGGCCGTGGAGCTGGTTCACTCCGCGACGCTCTTGCACGACGACGTCGTCGACCTCGGTGACGTGCGCCGCGGTGCCCCCGCGACGCGCGCGATCTGGGGCAACGCGATCTCGATTTTCGCGGGCGACTGGCTGCTCATCGAGGCGCTCCGCAAGGTGCGCAAGACCGAGGTGCCGCAGGTGCTGGAGCGGCTGCTCGACGCGATCGAGGAGATGATCTGCGCCGAGTCGTTGCAGCTCGAGCGGCGCGGTGATCTGAGCGCAGGCCTGGACACCTGGTGGCGGGTCGCCGAGGGCAAGACCGCGGCGCTCTTTCGTTGGGCGATGTTCGCGGGCGGTCGCGCGGGCGGCCTCGACGAGCGCGCCTGTCGTGCGCTCGAGAGCTACGGGACGAACCTCGGCGTGGCGTTCCAGGCGATCGACGACGTACTCGATCTCGCGGGCGACGCCGAGACCACGGGCAAGGCGCTCTTCGCGGATCTGCGCGAGGGCAAAGTCACCTACCCCGCGATGGTCGCGATGCAGCGCGATCCGCGCGTGGGTGCGCTCCTGATGCGCGCCCAAGAGGACGAGAACGCAGGCGCCGCGCTCTACCAAGAGATCCGCGCCGCGATGGAGTCGACGGGCGCCATCGCCGAGGGCAAGGCGCTCGCCGAGAAGCGCGCTGCCGAAGCCATCGCGTGCCTCGATGCGCTGCCCGAAGGCCGGGCCCGCGAGGCCTTGGCCACGGTCGCGCTGGCCGTCGTCTCGAGGCGCTCGTGAGGGAGGTGGACATGGAAACCTCCCCTCTCACCTCGAACGCGCTGACCTCCACCCGCCTCGGCTCGGGACAGATGTTCGATCGCATCGCCGATCGCTACGATTTCGTGAACCGGGTGCTCTCGCTCGGCCTCGATCTGCGCTGGCGCAGGCTCGCGACACGGGCACTCGCCCTTGCGCCGGATGTAGAGGGTGAGGTCCTGGATCTGGCCACGGGCACCGGCGATCTCGCGCTCACGATCGCGACGCTGCATCCCAAGGTGTCGGTGCTGGGCACCGATCCCTCGTCCAACATGCTCGCGGTCGGGCAGAAAAAAGTGGCCGATCGCCACCTGAGCGAGCGGGTTCGACTGATCACCGGCGACGCGCAAGCGGTCGACGCCGCAGACGATCGCTTCCTCGGGGCCACCATCGCGTTCGGGATCCGTAACGTGCCCGACCGGGCCAAAGCGTTGGCCGAGATGACCCGGGTCGTGCGATCGGGTGGGCGCGTCGCGGTGCTGGAGCTCGGGGAGCCCAACGTGGGGATCCTCGGTCCCTTCGCGCGGTTTCACGTGAGGCATGTGGTGCCGCGGATTGGCGCGCTGCTCTCGGGACAGACCGAGTACCGCTACCTGCAGACCTCGATCGCGGCGTTCCCTTCTGCCGATGCGTTCGCCGACATGATGCGCGCAGCGGGACTCGAAGACGTCACCTACACCCCGCTCACGTTGGGAGCCTGCACCCTCTACGTCGGAGTGAAACCGTGAGCGCCCCGCAGCTCGCGTTCGGTACCGAGACCCGACAGCTTCGCGTTCCCGACGTGACGGCGGTCGAGCTCGCGCAGTTCGTTCGTCTCGCGCTGCGCGCGCCGGTGAGCGAGCCGTGCATCAGCCACTTGGTGATGCCGCTGCCCAAGCGCTTCGCGGCGACGGCGCTCCTCGGTGCGCTCCGCGCGGTGGATGCCTGGTACCTCCAAGCGAACGGCACCGAACTCCTGGGCCTCGGCGCCGTCCGCAAGGCCGAACCGACGGGAGCGGATAGGTTCGAGGCCGCGCGGCGCGCCATCGAGGGGTGGGCTCGCGAGCTCTCGACGGTCCGTCACCCCGCGCTGTCGGACAAGACCGCCGGCGCGCCGCGCGCGTTCGTGGGCTTCGCGTTCGCGGCCGGCGCCGCCGATCGAGCGATGTGGGCGCCGTTTGGTGATGCGGTCGCGGTGCTCCCTCGCTTCTGCCTCTCGCAGGGCACGTCGGGTGGTCTCCTCGAGCTGTATGTCGTGCGAAGCCCCGAAGTGCCGTTGGCGCTCGAGACGCTGTTGGCCGAGCTCGCGGAGGTCCTCGGCGCCCAGACGCCGCCGCCCTCGGATGCCGGCACGGTGACGGTCGATCACGAGCCTCCCGAGCTCCATGAGCAGCGGGTGCGCGCCGCGCTCGCCGAGATCGAGAAGGGCACGCTGGGCAAGGTGGTGGTCGCGCGACGCACCGCCATCTTCGCCGACAGAGATCTCGACGCCACCGCTGCGCTCCTTCACTTCCTCGAGCGGGCCGAAGAAGGCGCGGTCTACTTCGTTCGGCGCGCAGGCTCCGTCTTGCTCGGCGTGACCCCCGAGCGCTTGCTGGCGGTGCACGATCACGCGCTCGAGACCGAGGCGCTCGCGGGCACCGCCGCCATCGGTCAGGACGCCCTCTTGCGAGCCAGCGACAAAGATCGTGAAGAGCATCGCTTCGTGATCGCGTCGATCGAAGACGCGCTGCTTCCCCTCTCGGAGCACGTCGAGGTCGCGAGCGCGCCGGAGATCGCGACGGCAGGATCTGTGGTGCACCTCAAAACCAAGATCACCGCGACCCTGCGCCCCCAGATTCATCCGCTCCAAGTCGCCGCCGCGCTGCACCCCACCTCTGCGGTGGGCGGTACGCCGAAGGCCGCTGCGAGCGCCTGGATCGCGCGCACTGAGCCCGAGCGCGGCTGGTACGGAGGACCGCTCGGTTGGGTGGATGCGCACGGCAACGGCGAGCTCTTCGTCGCGCTGCGCGGCGGCGTCATCCGCGGGGCCTGCGCCTGGACGTTCGCAGGCGGTGGCATCGTGCGGGGCTCGCTTCCTGCGACCGAACTCGAAGAGGCGAAGCTGAAGATGGGCGGGTTTCTTCGAGCGCTAGGCGCGCAATGAGCGAACGAGCGCGAACGCTGGTGGCGCTCTCACCGGGCTCGCGCTCGACGCCGCTGGTCCTCGCGCTCGCCGAGCAACCCAACCTCGAGATCGTGGACGTAATCGACGAGCGCAGCGCAGCGTTCTTCGCGCTGGGCCACGCGCGGGTCACGAATCGTCCGGCGGTGGTGGTCGCGACGTCGGGCACCGCGCCCGCGCACTGGTACCCCGCGGTGATCGAGGCGAGCGAGGCCGGCGTGCCGCTGGTGCTGTTGTCCGCCGACAGGCCTACCGAGCTGATGCACTGCGGGGCGGCGCAGACGATCGACCAGCGCCGTCTCTTCGGCGAATACGTGCGCTTCTTCGCAGATCTGGGCGATCCCCACGCGAGCCCGGCCTGGCTGCGGCACGTCGATCGCACGATGGCGCTGGCGATCGATCACGCGACGGGCGCTCGCCCGGGTCCGGTCCACATGAACGTGCGGGCCCGAAAGCCGCTCGAGCGATCGGAGCCCAAGGACGCGACCTGTCTCATGGCGGAGCGCGTGGCGGCTGCGCTCGCGTCTCCCGATGCGCTGCGAATCGCCGCCTGTACCTCACAGATCGAGCCGGGCGAGCTCGATCGCCTCGCGGCGCGCATCGATCGCGCCGAGCGGCCCTTGGTGCTGGTGGGACCCCTCGCCGTAGGAACCCACGTCGAGCCCATCGCGGCCCTCGCCGAGCGGCTCGGCGCGCCGCTGGTCGCCGAGTGGGGGAGCCAGCTCCGCGGTCGAGGGTTTCCCGTGCTTGGTGCGTTCGATCTCCTGCTCGAGGTGGGCGACGATGCGGCGCGCACCCCCGATCTCATCCTGCAGATCGGGGGCGCTCCGACCGCGAGCGTCTACGAGCGCTGGACTACCGATCACCGCGGCCAGCGTCTGCCGCGGGCGATGATCGGCACGAAGATCGTCGACGCCGCCGGGATGGCCGACGAGCTGGTGCTGAGCTCTCCATCGCAGGTGTGCCGAGGGCTGCTCGAGCGCACGGCCCCCCGGGTGCGCTGGGACGCGCAGCTGCGCGCCCGTCACCAGCAGGCCCAGGGCGCGATCGCAGAAGCCCTCGAGGAACGCGCGGTCCTGTCTGAGGGCGCGTGCGTGCGCGCTGCGATCGAGGCCCTGCCCGAGTACGGCAACTTGGTGCTGGGCAACAGCCTCCCCATCCGTCTGGCCGATCGCTTCGCGCCGAGCGGCCGTGCGCCCACGGTCGTGGTGCAGCGCGGCGTGAACGGGATCGACGGAATGATCGCGGGCAGCCTGGGCACGATCAGAGGACGCCCTCAGCCCACGCTCGCGGTGCTGGGCGACGTCACCGCGCTGCACGACGTCGGGAGCCTCGCGCTGGTGAAGCGGATCGGGTGCGCGGCGCCGCTGGTCTTCTTGATCCTCGACAACGGCGGGGGACGAATCTTCGAGCAGCTCCCGATCGGTCGGCGCGAAGATCTCGCGCACGCGATGCCCCACTTCAGCACCGAGCATCACGTGGATCTGCTCGCGGTGGCCCAGGCGTTCGGGCTCGCTGCGACCCAGGTGGACACCGCGCTCGAGCTGGAGACGGCGCTGGGGTCTGCCTTCAGCTCGCTTTCAATCCAAGTGCCTTCCGTTCAGGTGCCTTCCGTCCAGGTGATCGTGGCGAAGGTCCCGCCTCACGACGCCCGAATACGGGAGGCCCGCATCCAAGAGCGCGTGATCGCGGTAGGGTCGGCGTCGTCATGACCACCCTCCTTCTCCACGGTTTCACCGGCAGCCCCGCGAGCTTCGATCGCCTGGTGCTGCCGCGTCACGAGCGGGTGCTCCGTCCTGCGCTGGTGGGCCACGCCTCGAACACGAGCGTGGCCAGCGGCTTTCGCGAAGAGGTCGGCAAGCTCGCCGCCTACATCCGCGCCGAAGACGCCGGAGAGCTCCACGTGATCGGCTACTCGCTGGGCGCGCGTCTGGCGCTCGGATTGGCGCTCGAAGCGCCGGAGCTGGTGCGAAGGCTGACGATGATCGGCGGATCGGCGGGCATCGACGATCCCGAGCAGCGCCACGCGCGCGCGGTCGCGGACGACTCGATGGCGGCGCTCCTCCGCTGTCAGGGCATCCCCGCGTTCCTCGAGCGCTGGCTCGCGCAGCCCGCGCTCTCTGGCCAGCACGCCCTCCCTGCGCCCCTGCGCGCGGACAAGTTCGTCGAGCGCAACAGCCACGACCCCGACACGCTCGCCATCGCGCTCGCCGCGCTCTCGAAGGGTCGCATGCCTTCGTATTGGCCTCGCCTCGGGGAGTTGGCCGTACCCACCACGCTGATCGTCGGCGACCGCGACGTGACATTCCTCGCCGAGGCCCACGCGATGGCGGAGCGGATCCGCGACGCGAAGGTGATCGTGATCGAGGGCGCGGGGCACGACGTGATCCTCGAGAAGCCCACCGAACTCTCGGCCGTGTTGTTTCCGCCCGAAGCGCACGCAGCGTCCTAAGCATGGAGACCGCGCGAGAGCTCCGAGTCGATCCGCCCGCACCGGGCTCGGTGGCTGCGTGGGTCCTCGCGTGCCGGCCCAAGACGCTGGTGTGCGCGTTCGTGCCCGTGGCCGTCGGTGCCGCCGCCGCGCATCAGGCGGGATCGCTCGCAGTCATCCCCACCCTCGTCGCGCTGCTCGGCGCGGTGCTCATCCAGATCGGCGCCAACTTCGCCAACGACGTCTTCGACGCCGACAAGGGCGCGGACACCGAAGAGCGGGTGGGGCCGACGCGTGCGGTCGCCAGCGGCCTCTTGAGCGGCAGCGCGATGCGCACCGGCATCGTGGTCGCGTTCGGGCTGGCCACCCTCTGTGGCGGGTACCTGGTCACCATCAGTGGCTGGCCCATCATCGCGATAGGGGTGCTCTCGATCCTGAGCGCGCTCGCGTACACCGGCGGTCCCTATCCCCTCGGCTACCACGGCCTCGGCGACGTCTTCGTGTGGGTCTTTTTCGGCCCCGTCGCGGTGTGCGGCACGGCGCTGGTGGCGCATGGGTCGGTGCCGCTGGTCGCGTGGCTCGCGTCGATCCCGGTCGGTGCGCTCGCGACCGCCATCTTGGTCGTCAACAACGTCCGCGACCGCGAGACGGATGTGAAGGCCAACAAGCGCACCCTCGCGGTCCGCTTCGGGCGCCGCGCAGGCGAGTTCGAGCAGCTCACGCTGCTCACCGTCAGCTACGTGATTCCGGTGCTGCTGGCGAAGCTCACCGGGAGCCCTTGGATGCTCCTGCCACTCGTCAGTCTGCCCTTGGCGGTGCTGCACTACCGCGAGCTCAGGCGCCGCGAGGGCAGCGCGTTGAACGCTACGTTGGCGGGCGCCGCGCGTCTGCTCGCGGTGCACGGCGCGCTCTTGGCCACCGCGCTGGCGCTGTCGTGAAGGTCGCGCTCGCGCGGGTGCCACTCGGCGCGGGTTTCGTGCACGCGCCCGGCAGCGCCCAGCGTGCGTGGCCCCGGCGCGATGGTGTCCTGCTCTGCGCGAGCTTCGATGGTCTGACCGGCTACGGCGAGGCCTCGGCGCTCGAGGGGATCTCGGTGGAGACCGCGATCGACGTCGAGGACGCGCTGTCGAGCCTCGGAGACACGCTCGAAGTGGAGGAGCCCGCGCGCGGTGAGCGCGTCACCCTGCCGCGTCGCCTGCCGCCCTCGGCGCGTTTTGGCCTCGAGACGGCGCTCTTGGATCTCTTCAGCCAGCGAGCCGACGTGACCCTCGCTGCGTGGCTGAGCGACGCGCCCGCTCGATCGGTCGTGACCCAGACGTTGCTCGACAGGCTCGAGGGGCTGCCCGCGTTCGATCAGAGCGCCGCCGACGGGGCGCGCGCGGTGAAGGTGAAGCTCGGTCGCAGCCACCGGATGCGCGAAGAGATCGCGTTGTTGCGCCAGCTCCGTGAGCGACACCCAACATGCGTGATCCGCGCCGACGCGAACGGCACCGCGGTCGCGCCCGAGCTGCTGGACACCCTCGTCGAGGTCGGGTGCAAGCTCCTGGAAGACCCCTGTCCCCTCGAGCTGCTCGGCGAGCGAGCGTGGCCTCTGCCCATCGCCCTGGACGAGGCGCTCTACGCGGACCCGGATGGCGCGATGGACGCCATCGATCGAGGCCACGCGAGCGCGGTGGTGCTCAAGCCCAGCCTCATCGGAGGCCTGTCGCGTTGCCTCGATCTGGCGAGTGAGGCCCGGCGACGCGGTGCTCGGGTGATCGTGTCGCATGCGCTGGAGTCGCCGTTCGGCATGGCGGCCTCGGCGCAGCTCGCGCTCGCCATCGGTGAAGGAGAGATCCACGGCCTCGGACGCTGGTCGGGGCTCGAGCGCTTCGTGTCCATCGATACGCCCATCGCGGTACCCGAGTGGATCGGTACCGCCCACATCACCCTGCCGTCCATCGCCGGCCTGGGGATCCGTCCGTGAACGGGTTCTCGATCCTGAAGGCAGCCCAAGAGGCGCCGGACCGGATAGCGATGATCGACGACGAGGGAGCGCTGACCTTCCGCCAGCTCGCAGACGAGGTCACTCCGTGGCTCGGCCCGCTCCGCGCGCTCGGGGCGGATGCGAGGGTCGCGCTGACCCCCGATCGTTATCGCGCATCCATCGTGCGCTTACTCGCCGCGATCGAGGCCCGAGTGCCGGTGGTGCTGCTGCACGCGCGTTGGTCCGCCTTCGAACGGGAGCGCGCGCTCGCGCTGACCGAGCCCTCCGCACACTTGGAAGCGCTGACGCCGCAGCGCGATCGCGGGAACCGCACGGAGAGCGAGAAGAGCGACGCGCCCAACGCACCCCTCGCGCTGATCTTCACCTCGGGCACCTCGGGCGCTCCTCGCGCCGCCGTGCTCTCCCGGAGCTCGCTCTTGGCCGCATGCGAGGCAAGCGCGGACGCGCTGGGATGGAGAGACGACGATCGCTGGATGCTGGCGATGCCGCTGGCGCACGTGGGCGGTCTCTCGATCGTGCTCCGGTGTCTCGCCGCGCGAAGGACGCTCGTCTTACACCGGGGACCGCTGGATGCGCACGCGCTGCAAGCCACCGCTGCGCGACATCGGTGCACCCTGCTCTCGCTCGTGCCGACCATGCTGCGGCGCTGGCTCAGGCATCCGAGCGTTCCCCTCCCCGCGTTGCGGGTGATGTTGATCGGCGGCGCCGCGTGTCCCGAAGCGCTCCTCACGCGCGCGATCTCGGCGAAGCTACCGGTCCACACCACCTACGGTCTCACCGAGATGTGCGCTCAGGTGGCGACCCTTCGTGCGCCCGCCCAGCGCGCTGAGGTGGGGGTGGGGCCGCCGCTGAAGGGCGTCGAGATCGAGCTCGATGAGGGGCGCATCCTGGTGCGTGGTCCGTCGCTCTTCTCTGGCTTTTGGCGAGAGCCGAGCCCGCTCGATGCCCGAGGCTTCTACGACACCGGCGATCACGGACGATGGGACGAGGCCGGGAACCTCCACGTGCTCGGACGCCGGACCGACCTGATCGTGAGCGGGGGTGAGAACGTGTACCCCGCGGAGGTCGAAGGGGCGCTGGAGGCCATCCAGGGAATCGAGACGGCGTGCGTCTTCGGAATTCCCGACCCCGAGTGGGGCGAAGTGGTGTGCGCGCTGTGCGTCGCCTCGGCGACACCTACGCCCGAGTTGCTGCGCACCGCGCTGGCGTCGCGCCTCGCATCCTTCAAGCGACCACGTCGCGTGGCGTTCGTCTCCAGTCTGCCGACGCTGGCGAGCGGAAAGGTCGATAGGCGAGCCGCAGCACAGGTGTTCTCGGGGATGAACGACCACACCGCCGTGTAAACGGAGTGACGCCGATCCCACGATCCACGACACGGGTGTCTGGGATCGATCGCGCGATCAGAGAACTTTTGGCCCGAGGCCCCGTCTGAGAGGCCTCGGCATTGCCCGTGCAGTGGCCCGACCCCGTGGCCCGACCCCGAGCGGTCCCAAGACTTCTCGTCCGAACGCGTCCTAGGACGCCCCAGGTAACACCATGCGCAACCTCTTCGACCTCATCTACGAGTTCCAGCTCCTTCGCGGGAAGCAGGATCACCTCGAGGTCCCGCTCGACGAGGACGAGCGCGCACGCCTGGTGGGTCTGGCCCAGATGCTCCTCGGCGAACGCCACGGCGACAGTGGACTTCGGGGGATGCCTCGGGTGCCGATGCCCACCCACGTCGAGTTCACCCAGCCCGGGGGTTTCGAGAGCGGCGAGGTCAAGAACGCCAGCGGCTCGGGCCTCGCGATCGCCACGCGTCGGCCTCCGATCGAGGGCACGCGCATCGTGGTGCGCGTCGAGGACAGCGCCCACGCGGTCGAGTACTTCTTCCCGTGTCGGGTGATCTGGCGCCGCACCAACAGCCAGATGGGCATGGGGCTGGCGTTCGACGGCGTACCGACCCGCACCAGTCTCTTCGCGGATGAAGACACCGGCGTGTGGCGACGACGTCTTCGTCTCGGCGACGGCCGGCGCGACGTACAAGCGGCCTGACGCCACCTGAACCAGCGCAGAACCAACGACGGCGGTCGCGTGTGACCCGTTCACACGCGACCGTTGGTCGTCTTGTCCTATGCTCGCGCGCATGTCGCGGCTCCTCCTCGCTCTGCTCTCGCTCGCCTTCGCGTGCGCGGGGTGTGGTGGCACGAGCCACGACGTGTCGCCCGAACGCGAGGAGCTCATGCTGCACGGACGCTGGCAACCCGAGAGCACCGCGCGTGTGCTCGATCTCATTCGAGGACGCGGTCGACGCTCCTGCACCTTCGATGCCGCGGCGCCCCCGGTCGTGCTGTTCGACTGGGACAACACCGCGATGCGAGGCGACATCGGCGATCTCGCGTTCAGCTGGGCGCTGGATCATGACGCGCTCACGGGCCTGCCTCCTCCGGGAGGCTTCGGCGCGCTCGGTCCGCTCCGTCCCGATCTGGCCGCCGAGCTCGACACCTCGTGTGTGCGCGGGGATGACGGAGCGCTCCCCAGCCACTGCCGGAACCTACTCGCGCGCGTCGCGCTGACCGGCCTCGATCTGCACGAGCACGACGCGTTCACCGTGCCCATCGGCGCGACGTTCAAGCCGAGCTACGCGCTCTTGAGCCAGCTTTATGTGGGCCACACACACGACGAGATCGCGAGCATCGGGCGCATCGCGTTGCGGCGCGCGCTCGAGGCGCCGCTGGGTGCGCGCATCGAGGTGGCCGAGACCGAGGTCGAGGCTTTTGCCCGGGTGACACCAGAGCTGCGTGAGCTCGTGGAGCTCTTGCGCGCCGAGGGATTCGATGTGTGGATCGTCTCGGCCTCTCACCAAGCGCTGGTCGAGGTGGCCGCTGCCGAGCTGGGTTTCCCCACCGATCACGTGATCGGGATGCGGCCCCGGCGCGATGGCGGTGGGCGCTACACGTCCGGCTTCGTCGATCCCACCGATGGACTGTCGCACGAGCCGATCACCACTTACGACACGGGCAAGCGGGTCTGGGCGTTGCGCGAGATCTTCGGCGTGCGCGGCGCCGATCTACTGGCGACGCCGACCCACGCGCCGGTCGCCTGCTTCGGCGATGCCGACACCGACTTCAGCATGCTGGACTGGGCGACGGATCTGGCGTTCCTCTTCGATCGGGGCTACCCGCGGGTCAGCGCGCGCGCCGCGGAGCGACCAGATCGCTGGGTGGTGCAGCCCGTGCTCGAAGCGCCCTGAGCTGCTCCTCTACGAGCCTCACTGGCGGAATGCCTCGACGGCGTCGATCGTGGCGATCACCACATCGAGGCGACCGTCACCATCCAGATCCTCGATCACCACCCCTCGGTTGGCGCGCCCGTAGTCGAAGCGGACGCCGCCGGCCCACGTCGCGTTCCCCGTTCCGAAGAAGACCCGAAGCCCCAGGCCTGGCTCGAGGGTCAACAGATCGGCTACGCCGTCGCCGTTCACGTCGCCCGCGGCCAAGCCCGCGATCGGGCCTGCTGGAAGGGTCGCTCGCACGGTGAAGATCCCGCCCGCGTTGAGCATGACCAGCACCTGAGCGTCTTGATCATCGATCACCGCCGAGAGCGTTCCGTCGCAGGTGATCCGCGCCAACGCCACGTGCTGGATCCGCGCCGCGACGGGCTGGCTGCCCACCATGAAACGGCCCATGCCGATGCCTCGGAGCGTGTCGAAGACGCTGCTGCCGCCAATCACGATGTCGGGGCGCCCATCGCCATTCACGTCGCCCACGGCGAGCGCAGTACGCCCGGCGAGCGGGTACTTGTCGGCCTGGGTGAGCGAGAGGCCAGCGCCGCGCAGGCTCACGACCTCGACGGCGGTCAAGACCACCACATCGTCCACCACACCGTCAGCGTCGAAGTCGCCCACCACGAGCGATCCGGCCGGGCCACCGAGGAGCACCGAGTCGATGGTGCTCGCGACGAAGCGCCCGCCGGGGATGCCGCGCCGCATGGTCACCACATCGCGCGTGGTGACCAGGAGCTCGAAGAAGCCGTCGCGATCCAGATCGGCGAGCGCGATACCGAAGATCGGATCCGGGTAGTTGTAGGTCGACGGAGTCTCGAACCGCGCGTCCGGCGTGCCGTGCCAGACGATCACGTCGCGCGTCCCCGATCGAACGAGGAGCTCGGGGTGTCCGTCCGCGTCCAGATCGAAGAGCACCGGCGCCTGGGGTGAGCACCGGATAGCTCCCAGAGCTCAACGAGAGGCCGACCGCACCCGGGCAGAGCGCGCTGCCGCCGGTGCACTGCTCAGGCGCATCGCAGGACTCGAACGCGGTACGGCACACGGTCGTGCTCGGTACGAACGCGTTGGGAGGGCAGGTGGGCAAGGCGCCATTGCAGACCTCGGCGACGTCACAGACACCCGCGGAGATCCGGCAGGTGGTGCTGACGCCCAAACGCACGTCGGTCGGACAGCCCGCGCTGCTGCCCGAGCAGTTCTCCGCGACATCGCAGATCCCCGCCGACATTCGGCACACGGTGCTGCCGCCCAAGAACCCGTTGCTGGGGCAGGCCGCGCTCGAGCCGCTACACACCTCCGCCGTATCGCAGAGCCCCGCCACGGCACGGCACACGCTGCCGCCCATGAGGAGCGTGTCGGCGGGACAGACGGCGCTCGAGCCGGTGCACGTCTCGGCCTGATCGCACATCCCCGCGGTGATGCGGCAGGAGGTGCTGCTCGGAAGGAACGTGTCCGTCGGGCAGTCAGGACCGGTCCCCGAGCACAATTCAGCGACGTCGCAGGCGCCCGCGCTCGGTCGGCAGGAGCCGGTCGTGAGGAGGTCGTTGGGGCACTCGATGCTCGTTCCGTCGCAGACCTCCTCGACATCGCAGTCGCCCCGTCAAGCCCGACACACGAAGCCCGACGCGCGACCACGACACGGTCCTTCGGGGACACAGCCCGTGCTGGGATCGGCGCCTGTGCCTGCCGGATCGCACATGCCCGCGGCGCACGACGCGTCGTCCGCTGTGTGGGTGCAGTCGCCCACGCTGCACCCATCGACAGTGCAGTCGATCCCGTCATCACACTGCGAAGCGCCGCTGCACCCCGCGTCGATCATCCCCGCGTCGGGGAAGCCTGCGTCACCCACCGCCGCGTCTGGGATCCCTGCATCGGTGGTGACGGGGATGGGAGCGCAGCCCGACTCTGGATCGCAGTACTCGCCGACCGCGCACGCGCCGAGCTCGGAGACTCGAAGGCACACGCCCGCGGCGCAGATCGGAGTCACGCAAGCGATCCTGCTCTCGCAGTCGGTGTCGACTCGGCAGTCGGGATCGATGGTCGGGCAGCTGGGTCCACCTGGCTCGTCGCACGCGGGATCGACGCAGCGTCCTCCGAGACACTCCGAGTCGGTGATGCTCCCCGCGGGCACCGCAGCCTTGCTCACACTGCCGTGACGGCGTCGATTACTCGGTGTCTGTCGGCGCTTTCTAGGCCTCGAGCACCCGCGAGTGCTCGCTCCGTCCGATCTGCAGCTCACCGCCTACCAGATTCACTGCGATGGTGTCGCCCGCCACATAGCGGCCTGCGAGCAGCGCCTCCGCCAGCGGGTTCTCCAGATACCTTTGGATCGCTCGCTTCATGGGCCGCGCGCCGTAGGTGGGATCGAACCCGATCTCCCCGAGCCAGTCCTTGGCCGCGTCGCTCACCGAGAGCTCGAGGTCACGGGCCCGCAGGCGCTCGGCGAAGCGAACCAGCTGAAGATCGACGACCCGCCGGAGCTCCGTCTGCCCGAGGCGATGAAAGACGACGATCTCATCCAGCCGGTTGAGGAGCTCGGGCCGGAACGTGTTGCGCAGCTCGTTCATCACGGCGGTCTTGATGTCTTCTTCGTTCTCGAGCTCGAGGGTGAAGCGCGAGCCCACGTTGCTGGTCATCACGATCACGGTGTTCTTGAAGTCCACCGTGCGACCCTGTCCATCGGTGAGGCGTCCGTCCTCCAGCACCTGGAGCAACGTGTTCCACACATCGGGATGCGCCTTCTCGATCTCATCGAAGAGCACCAGGGAGTAGGGACGACGACGCACCGGCTCGGTGAGTTGACCCCCCTCGTCGTAGCCCACGTAGCCGGGAGGCGCGCCGATCAGCCGCGAGACCGAGTGCTTCTCCATGTACTCGGACATGTCGAGCCGCACGATCGCGCGCTCGTCGTCGAACAAGAAGTCCGCGAGCGCCCGCGCCAGCTCGGTCTTGCCCACGCCCGTCGGTCCGAGGAACATGAAGCTGCCGATGGGACGGTTGGGATCGCCGAGACCCGCGCGGGAACGACGGACCGCGTGGGAGACCGCGATCACGGCGTCCCTCTGCCCCACCACCCGGCTGCCGAGCTTGTCCTCCATCTTGAGGAGCTTCTCGCGCTCGCCCTCGAGCATCTTGGTGACCGGGACACCAGTCCACTTGGAGACGACGCTCGCGATGTCCTCGTCGGTCACCTCTTCCTTGAGGAACGAGGTGCCCTCTTGCACCGACGCCAGCTCCTTCTGCGCGGCCTCGACCTGCTTCTCGAGCGCGGGGATCTCGCCATACTGAAGCCGCCCCACCTTCTCGAAGTCGCGGGCTCGCACCGCCTGCTCGAGCTCTCCGCGCTTCTCCTCGACCGCCTTCTTCGCGGTGCGCGTGCCCTCGATGATCTCCTTCTCCCGGAGCCACTGCGCCCGCATCCCGTCACGCTTCTCGCCGAACTCGGCGAGCTCGCTCTCGAGCACCACCAGGCGCTTCTGGGACGCGGGATCCTTCTCTTTCTTGAGGGCCTGCTTCTCCACCTCGAGGTGCACGAGCTTGCGCTCCACTTGATCTATCTCGGTAGGCGTCGACTCGATCTCCATCTTCAGCCGCGAGGCGGCCTCATCGACGAGATCGATCGCTTTGTCCGGCAAGAAGCGGTCGGTGATGTACCGGTCCGAGAGCGTCGCGGCCGCGACGATGGCCGCGTCCTGGATGCGGATGCCGTGGTGCACCTCGTAGCGCTCCTTGAGCCCGCGCAAGATCGCGATCGTGTCGCTCACCGTCGGCTGTCCCACGAAGACGGGCTGAAAGCGTCGGGCCAGCGCCGCGTCCTTCTCGATGCGCTTCTTGTACTCGTCCAGCGTGGTAGCGCCGATGCAGCGCAGCTCGCCGCGCGCGAGCGCTGGCTTGAGCATGTTGCTCGCGTCCATCGACCCTTCGGCTGCGCCCGCGCCCACCAGGGTGTGCAGCTCGTCGATGAAGAGGATGATCTCGCCAGCCGCGTTCTCGATCTCCTTGAGCACCGCCTTGAGCCTGTCCTCGAACTCGCCGCGGAACTTGCTGCCCGCCACCATCGCGCCCAGATCGAGCGACATCACCCGCTTGTCCCGAAGCGAGTCGGGGACGTCCCCCGACACGATGCGCTGGGCGATGCCCTCGACGATGGCGGTCTTGCCCACGCCGGGCTCCCCTATCAGCACGGGGTTGTTCTTGGTGCGACGCGCCAGCACCTGCATGACCCTTCGGATCTCCTCGTCCCGGCCGATCACCGGATCGATCTTACCGGACCGCGCCAGCTTGGTGAGATCCTTGGTGTACTTCTCGAGCGCTTGGAACTTCGCCTCGGGTTCCGGATCGGTGACGCGCTGGCTGCCCCGCACCTCACGCAGCGCGGCGAGCAGCTTGTCGCGATCCACGCCCTGACTCCCCAGCAGTTTGGCGACGTCGCCATCCTTGAGCGCGGCGAGCAGCACGTGCTCGGCGGACGTGTACTCGTCCTTGAGCGCCTCGGTCTCCTTCCAGGCCTCGGTCAGCATCGCGCTGGTGCGGCGCGAGAGCGCGGGCTCGCCGCCGCCCTTCACCTTCGGCATGCCTCCCAGACGCGCTTGAAACGCGTCGGTCACCGCGCGAACGTTCGCTCCGGTCTTCTGAATCACGGGACCCGCGACCCCGCCGTCCTGGAGAAGCAGCGCAAGCAGCGCGTGCTCCGGGTAGAGCTCCGGGTTGCCCATCTCGGCGGCGATCTGTTGAGCGGCGGCCAGCGCCTCTCGGGTCTTGGTGGTCAGGCGATCGGTGCGCATCGGTCCTCCGGTTCTCAGTGCGAGCGACCTCGTTCCAGGGCCGCACGAAAGCGGGCCGACGGTAAACACCGAGCCCCGCGGGTCAACCCACGCGCTCGATCTTGCCTCGATCCAAAAGGGTGCGCGGGTGCGCGAGCCGCGGATCCGTTACTATCGGCCCCCTCGCCTGCCCATGCGGTACTGCCCTCAGTGCTACAGCGCCTTCCCTGATCGGACCTCGGGCACCTGCCCGAACGACGGGGCGAGCCTCGTCTCGGGGCAGGAATATGCAGCGATTCGGTCTGATCCGCTGATCGGCACCACCCTGGTCGGGCGCTACAAGATCACCGCGCGGATCGGCACCGGCGGCATGGGGACCGTGTACCGCGCGGAGCAATCGGGCCTGGGCCGACCCGTGGCGCTCAAGGTGCTCAAGCGCGAGCTCATCTCCGATCGCGAGACCGTCGCGCGCTTTCATCGCGAAGCGAAGGCGATGAGCCTCCTTCAGCACCCCAACACCGTGCAGGTCTTCGACTTCGGCGAAGATCCCAGCGCGGGCTACCTCTATCTGGCGATGGAGCTGCTCGAGGGGCAGCTCCTGACCCATCGCGTCGAGAGCGGCGACTTCGTGGAGATCGAGGACGCGATCCAGATCACCCGCGAGATCCTCCGCTCGCTCGCCGAAGCGCACGGCAAAGGACTGATCCATCGGGATCTGAAGCCCGACAACATCTACTTGGCCAAGGTCGAGGGCGCGCCTCGCCCGATCGTGAAGGTGCTCGACTTCGGGATCGCCAAGGTCTTCCGCGAAGACGCGCAACCGATAGATCAGCTGCAGACCCAGGCCGGTACGGTCTTTGGGACGCCGCGCTACATGTCGCCCGAGCAGGCCCAGGGAAAGCCCCTCGATCCCCGGAGCGATCTCTACGCCGTCGGCGTGCTGCTCTACCAGATGCTCGTGGGCCACTGCCCGTTCGTCGATGACGACGCCGTCGTGGTGATGGCCAAGCACATCCGCGATCGGGTGCAGACCCCGCGGAGCGCCGCGCCCGAGCGCCCGATCCCCCACAGCCTCGATCGCATCGTGATGAAGGCGTTGGAGAAGCAGCCTGGCGAGCGCATGGCCTCGGCCGAGGCTTTCGAGCAGGCCCTGGCCGCGGCCCGCGACGACGTAGCCGCCGAGCGGGCGCTGCACGCCGAGGGACGCAGGTCGCACCCTGGCCAGCACTTCGCACAGCTGACCGGCTCCCTCGCCGCGCTGCCCCGCGGGCCGATGTTGATCGCGGCCGGTGTGGTGTTGATCGCGCTCTTGGCTGCCGGCATCACCGTCGCGACCACCCGGACGGGACGCGCGGATGGCGTGCTCACCGTCGTCGCCTTGCCGAACACGACGGGCACCATGCCGCCCGTCGTGCCAGTGCGGAGCGCCCCGGTCACGCCAACGGTCGAGGCGCGCTCGGTCATGGTGGTGAGCGAGCCCTCGGGCGCAGAGGTGTGGCGGGGCGACTCGCTCTTGGGCTTGGCCCCGCTCCTGGTCGAGGTGCACACGGGTGATGGGCCGCTGTCCCTTCGCCTCGAGGATCACCGAGACGCCTCGCTCGATCTCACCAGCGCCGGACCCACCGAGACCGTGGTGCTGCTCGCCAATCGTCGTCGCGGCGGGCATCGCGGCGGGCATGAGGGCGAGGACGACGAGGCGCCCGAGACCACGGAGACGCCCGTCGTGACGACACCGCCGGGCGGCACGGGCAGCCCCTACGAGCGCTTCGAGTAGCCGCGAAACTGCATGCTCGCATGGGTCAGGGAGGCTAAGCCTGCCCCCGCCGATGCACGCGACCTTCACGCGCCTCCTGTCCGCACTCGCCCGCGCTCAGCACGAGCGACCGCAGAGCTTCGCCCTCGCGGCGGCGCTCATCTCCGTCGCCGCGATGCCCTCCGTGCTCCAGCTGGAACTCAACAGCGACTTTCAGGCGCTCTTGCCGCAGAGTTCCCGGTCGGTGCGCGATCTGGACGAGATCCGTGAGCGCTTCGGCGGCACGGCCACCCTCACCCTCGCAATCCAGGATACCCGCGGCGAGGGCGCCGATCGCGCCGAGCTGAGGACCTTCACCCGCGCGCTCGCCCAGGACCTCGAGCACCTCGAAGGCCACTCGATAGCCCAGATCGACTGGAACGTCGCTGACTTCTACGATTTCGTCCGCGCGAATCAGCACCTCTACGCGGATCTCGGCGACCTGACCGAGATCCGTGACGCGCTGCAGGCGCGCCTGGACTGGGAGCGGGCGCACGCGAACCCGTTCTATCTCGATCTGGAGAACGCGGAGCCGCCCGATCCCCAGGCCACCCTCGATCGAATTCGCGACGACGCCGAGGAGGCCGAGCACGAGATGGAGCGCTTCCCCGAGGGCTTCTACCAGCACGCCGAAGAGCCCATCACGTTCATCTTCATTCGGACCTCGATCCGAGGCGGCGAGAGCGGCGCGACCGACCGCCTCCTCCTGGCGGTGGAGGCAGCGACCGAGCGAGCGCTCGCGGCGACGGGACACGCAGCGCCTAGCGCGTCACGGGGACATGGCAGCGACGCCGGCATCGTGGCTGCGCCTCTCCGCGTCGACTTCGGCGGCGAGATCATGGACGTGCGCGAGGAGAATGAGGCCCTCAGGGAGGCGGTCGAGCGCTCGACGGCCGTCACGTTGGTCCTGCTCCTCATCTCCATCTACGTCTTCTTTTTGAGCTGGCGCGCTATCCCGCTCCTCGCGGCGACCCTGATCGCGCCGTGCTTGTTGGCGTTCGGCCTCGCGGAGCCCATCGTCGACAACCTCAACGCGTCCTCGGCGTTTTTGGCCTCCATCGTGATCGGGAACGGGGTCAACTCGAGCATCATGTGGCTGGGCCGCTACTTCGAGGAGCGACGGCACGGCAAGACGGGCGCAGAGGCGATCGAGGCGACCCACCTCGGGACCTGGCAGGGGACGCTCGCCGCCGCGCTCGCCGCCGCGCTCGCGTACGGATCCCTCACCGTCACCGACTACCGAGGTTTCCGCGACTTCGGATTCATCGGGTTCCTCGGCATGGCGCTCTGCTGGCTGGGCGCCTACGCGTTCCTGCCCGCATTCGCCACCCTCGCCGAGCGCATCTCCCCCATGAAGTTCGCACCCGAGGATCGCGACAAGAAGGGCGTGTACGGGGTGCTCTTCGCACGCCTCTCACTGGCCTCACCCCGCGCGATGCTGGTCGCTTCGGGGATTCTGACGGTGGTCACCACGGTGGCGATCGTCTTCGCGGTGCAGCACGATCCGCTGGAGTACGACTTCCGGAACCTGCAGGCGATCCGTCCCAACGAGAGCCGGGTGAGCTGGGTAAACGAGCGCGTCGGCGTCACGGTGAACGAGACCCAGAGCGGCAGCGCGGTGGCCATCCTCGCGCCGACCAACGCAGACGTGCCGCATCTGGTCGAGGAGCTCGTCGCCTACCGCACAGAGAACCCGACCGCGTTCGGCGACGTGCGCACGATCGACGACATCCTGCCCAGCGACCAGGACCAGAAGATCCCTTTGCTCGCGGACCTTCGGCGGGTGCTCCTCGAGGCCCGACCCTATTTGACCGAGGCCCAACAGGCGGAGGTGGATGACCACCTGCCTCCAGAGCACATCGAGTCGGTCGATCTCGACGATCTGCCGGTGTCCGTCGCCCGCTCGTTCACCGAGCGCGACGGCTCCCGCGGGCGGCTGGTCTTCGTGGAGCACGCCGATGGGCGGAGCACCTGGGATGGTCGATACCAGATCGAGTGGGCCCGTGGCGCCCGGTCAGCCACGGCCCTCGACGGCACCGAACCGCCCGTGGCGGGCACCGCGGTGGTCTTTGCCGACCTCATCTCGAGCATCTTCTCGGAGGCGCCCATCGCCATCGGAGCCTCGCTCTGCGCGACGCTCATGCTGTTGCTCCTGTCCTTCCGTGGGATGCGGGAGCGGGGCTACGCGCTCATCGCGATGCTGGTAGGTGTCTCGTGGATGACCGGAATCCTCGCCCTGATGCAGGTGAAGCTGAACTTCCTGAACATGGTCGCCTTCCCGATCACCTTCGGGATCGGCCTCGAGTACAGCGTCAACTACATGAAGCGCTATCGAGAGGAACGGGACCTCGGCAAGCAGCCCGCCGAGGCGGTGCGGGCCTCGCTCGAGGGCGCGGGCGGCGCGGTCGTCCTCTGCTCTCTCACCACCCTGATCGGGTACATCTCGCTCTACGCCTCGAGCAACCGGGCGCTGAACTCGTTCGGTCTGGCGATGTCGATAGGCGAGATCACCTGCCTGCTCTCGAGCGTCCTGGCGTTGCCCGCGCTGCTGGTCGCCATCGAGGAGCGGGGCCGAGCACACACCCCCGGTGCTACTACCGCCACCGAGGGGAATCGGGTTTCCAAGCCGGAAGCCTCCGAGTAGGCTTCCGGCGTTGCGCGACACCGTCCAGGCCGCGAAGGTGGGTGCCCTGGTGCTCATCGCACTGGCGGCAGCGTTCCTGTTGTACCGAGCGGTCGACGAGCGCAACGCAGCGGGCGACGGCTACCAGATCCACGCGTACTTCGAGGACGCCTCCGGCCTCATCACCAAGTCGCGGGTCACCATCGCGGGCATCAGCATCGGCAACATCGACTCGATCCGTCTCGTCGATGGTCGGGCCCGCATCGACATGACCATCCAGGACGACGTCGCGATCTTCGAGGACGGAACCGCCCGTCGGGTCTCTGCGTCGCTGCTCGGCGAGTACGTCCTCACCATCAACCCGGGCGTGGAAGGTGGACGACGGTTGGTCGATGGCGACGAGATAGCGGTCGCCGCTTCGGCACCGGCGATGGGCGACATCATGACCGACGTGGGGGCGATCGCGCGCTCCGTACGCGCGGTGGCGGCCCAACTCGAAACCACGTTCGGCACCGACGAGGGCGGCAGACAGATGGCCGCCGCGCTCCAGAACCTATCGGAGTCGCTGGAGGCGGTGAACCGCACCATCCAGGCGAACCAGTACGTCATCGATCGGACCCTCGAGAACATCGAGGGCATCACCGCGGAAGCCCGGCCACGCCTGGACGCCATCTTGGCCAACGTCGAGCGCATCACCGCCGAGGCGAGGAACATCCTCGAGGACAACGAGGAGGACGTGAGCGCCGCGGTGGCCGAGGTCGACGACACCATCGCGTCGATCCACCGGGCCAGCGAAGAGCTCGAGGACGTGCTCGCGGACGTGGAAGAGGTCACCGATCGCACCGCGCGAGGGGAGGGCACCATCGGTCGCCTCACCTCGGACGATCACCTGATCGACGAGATCGAGAGCACGGCGGAAGGCCTCTCGGACTTCGTCGGTGGCATCACCCGGCTGCGCGCGATCGTCGAGCTGCGCTCCGAGTACAACTTCCTCGCGAACACCTTCAAGAACTACTTCACGTTCCGGATCATGCCGCGCGAGGGGCGCTTCTTCTACATCCAGCTCGTCGACGATCCTCGGGGCAACACCGACTTCATCACCCGCCAGGTGCGGCGAAGTCCGCCCGCCGTGGGCGAGCCCGAGTTCTACGAAGAGCAGATCGTCGAGACGACCCAGAGCCTGCTCTTCTCGGTGATGGTCGCCCAGCGGGTCTATTTCGCGACCTTCCGCTTCGGCATCCTCGAGTCCTCGGGCGGCCTCGGCGTGGACCTCGATTTCTTCGACGACACCCTCCAGATCAGCGCCGAGATCTTCCAGTTCGGCAACTCGACCTACCCCCGACTGCGGGCCCGGGTGAGCTACGAGCTGCTCGACACCCTCTTCGTGGTGGCCGGCGCCGACGACGTGATCAACGAGCGCACCGTGGACTTCTTCTTGGGCGCGATGCTCCGCTTCGATGACCAAGACCTGGTCTCGCTGCTGCCGTTCCTCGGTGGCGCCATCAGCAACTGAACGCGGCCGCGGGGTCAGCGCCTGCGGCGGAGCACCAGCGCGAGCAGCCCCAACAGCAGGACGAGACCAGGCTGCGATTGGCGCGACGTGTTGGATCCAGCGCGGCAAGCGCATCCTGCGCTGATCATCGCGAGCTTCAGCCGCTCTCCCAGACACGCACCAAATAGAGGCGAGGGCTCGCGCTGGAAGAGGCAGCGATCTTGGCGACGGGCGAGCCCGCGTTCGAGATGCAGCCAGCGGCCGAGTAGACGTTGGGCCAGAGCGACGCGTCGAGGCGGTTGCCACCCTGGTCGCGCCAGTCGATCGGGTCGAAGCCGAGCGAGGCATCGAGGCGGCGGCGGAGCTCGGCCATCCCCGGGGCGGAGCAGTCGTCGGGGAGGTCCTCGAGATCGAAGAGCGCGGGTGTCGCGTTCTCGGGGTCCTTCACCGTCATCGCGCCGAGCGCGGCGGTCGCCCGGAGACACGCGCTGCCAGCGCTGTCCTCACACCACACGTAGGTGTTCGGCAGCGGCGAGGTCGTCATCGGATAGCTGAGCGTCGTAGCGATCTCGACGTGTCCCTGCTGGTTGTCTTCTACCGAGAGCGACTCATCGACGCTGGTCGTGGAGCCCGTCGTCGGAGCACGCGAACCACAGCTGGCGCAAACGACCGAGACGAGGGCAACGACGAGAACGCTCAGCGGGCGCCTCATCGTCGACCCCGGATGATCTCCCGCACCGTGTCGTAGTCCCGCTCCGCCACCGCACCTGTACGTACACAGCGCAGGTGCCCGCTGGGATCGACGAGCGCGTGGATCGGCAACGTCGCGCCCGGATCGAGACCCAGCGACGATACCAGCGCCGCGAGTCCTTCGGGGGCCGTCAGACGCGCGCTCGAAGGCGCATCGGGGTGCACGGCGCGGAACGCCGTGACCGCCTCGGGCGTCGCATCGACCGAGAGGAACGCCATCGAGATCGCCGCGTCGTCCTCAGCCAGGCGCGGCTGCCACGCGGTCAGCAGCGGCAGCTCCTCTACGCAGGGGACACACCAGCTCGCCCACACGTTCAGCCAGCGCCATCCAGTGGTGGGCAGGGGCGCGCCTTCGATGGCGGGCGGTGCGGTAAAAGCCAGCCCTTCACCTTCGGGACTGGATCTGTCGCAGAAGCGCTCGGCGGGATCACTCCGGCGCGCGCCCACCGACTCCACCCGAGAGGGGAGCGGCTCGGGCTCGGCGGTGAGCTCGGGGTCATCGCAGGCGATCATCAGGGCCATCGACCCCAAGAGCATCGCGACCTTGGAAAGGTTCCCACGCATCGCTCCAGATCCTCGCATCAGAGGCGGCAATCGATCCAGGCCACGAACGCGCTGCGGTTCAGATCGGCCGGGGTACACGCGCCGCTCTCACCGCTCCGGGTCCACTCGCAGAAGCTGGGATCGAGCTGCGCATATTCTTCGCCGAGCCAGAGCAGACCCACCTGATCCGCGAGCGCGGGATCGTGAAACGTGGACTCGAGGTGGTTCATCACGGCCTCGGCGCGGCCCCGCGAGAGTTCGCGATTGATCGTCTCGGAGCCCTCTGGCGACGCGCGCGCCACCACGAAGAAATACGAGGCCCCGCGCCTGTCCGCAAAAACCCTGTCGACCATCGCGGTGTCGCCGCCATCGAGCGCGACGTCCGACTGGAGGAACTGCACGATGCCGCCGCGCTCCCGCATGGGGACGAAGAGCTCGTTGAAGTCCGCGTCGTCCATGGTGGCGACGCTGCGCGCCTCGACGGGCTGGCAGCCTCGGCCCGAGCCTCCGATGAGGCCGCAGCTGGTCAGGACGCGCCGCAAGATCTGGCGAAGCGCAGGCGTGCAGTAGGCCTCGTCCGCCTCGGCAGCGACCGCAGGCGCGTCCTCGGGGCTCGCCTCGGCCGCGGCCTCGGACTCGACCAAGCGCGCCGAAGCAGAGGACTGCCAGCTGCCTACCAAGAACGTGGGGACCAACAGACCCAGGAGCGCGAGCACCCCTACGATCGCCAAGCGTCCGGGCTTGATGCCACTCATCGCGAGCCTCCTTCCTCGCGGTCGAGTAGACGCGAGAGCACGTAGTCCAGACCCAGATCCGTGTCCTCGTCGCAGAGCCGCGTGCCTCCGACGTAGACCTGAGGGGTGAGCACCGGCAGCTCGTTCTGCACGGCGAAACGCAGCGCTCGGTTCAGGCGCGCGCGCACCATCGGTGTGCCGATGCAGTCCCCGAGCGCGGGGAAGCGGGCCCGCACCGCGCGGGAGATAGCTTCCGTCGCTTGCTCGGCCGTGGCTCCGTCCTCGTGGTGGGCGCGAAGCTCCTCCTGATGCTCGAAGGCCCACGCGAGCACCTCTTCGGCGTCGTCATCCGCACAGAGGATCGCCTCGGAGAGGACACACGCACCGGGATGCACCGCCTCGGAGACCATCCAGTTGCACTCCGAGTCCAAGGGAAAGAGCAGCGCCCTTCGGCTGACCTCTTCGGCGGCGCGATGGGCCCCAAAGCGCGCCTCGAAGCCCCGGCAGCTCGGGCAGAGCGGATCGAGCACCTCGATCATCTCCACGTCGCGCGACTGCGGTCCGATCGAGACCAGCACCCCGTCCGCACCCTCACGATTGGCCAGGGTCCCGCACGCACCGACGAACCGGTCGAAGTCGGGGGCGCCCGCGGCGTACGCCATCATCGGAAGGGTCACGAACGCCACGCCGAGCAGCGTGGCGAGCGCGACCACCGCCCAGCTCAGGGGCACCTCACTCGGCGTCTCGATGCCGCGCCGCGCCAGCTTCCGCGCGTGGATCTTTCGGTCCATCTCCGAGGCGCTCGCGAGCTTCAGCTGAGGCGTCGGCGCCTCCATCGTGGCCGCCGCGGCATCGACCGGCTCGGTGCTCGTCTCATCGTCGCGGATGGTCTCATCCGCCGGCTCCATCCGGGACGCAGCGACCGCGAGCCGTGGCGCCCGCACCATCGCTATCACCGCAAGCAAGAACGAGAGGGTGCTGGTGACGTAGATCCCGATGCAGAGCTTGCACGCCGCATCGAGCTGACTGAGCGAGATCCAGCCGAGCGCGACGGACGTGAAGAATGGAATGGCCGTGGCGAGGACGAGCCCAGTGAGCGCCCGGACATCGCGACCCTTGCCCAAAAAGAGGATGCTGAGGGCTGCGAACACCAAGAACGCAAACACCCCCATCGCAGGCAGCGCGACTGGGACACCGCCCCACACGCTGTCGCGCATCACGGACGAGTACGGGCTCATCAGGGTGACGTGACAACCGCTGGTGCCCCGGGTGTCCAGCGTGCCGCCGCCGGGAATGAGCGAGCAGTGGATCCCATGCACTTGGCGGTCCAGATGTGACGCGAAGTCGGAGGTCGAGACCGCCGCGAACGCGAAGCCGAGCACGGCCATGGCCGCGACCAGGCCGAGAAGAGTGCGCTGTAGGGCCATGGGCCGGGTTGTATCCGCGGCGGATCGCCAGGTCGAGCTTGAGGCCTTGCTCTGGCGCTGGCGCCTTGCACACCTCAGCCATGAACGTGCGTGTGCTGCGAGCGGTGATCGGTGTGGCGTTCCTGCTGGGCAGCGCCTCTCTTCTAGGTGGCTGCGCCTCGGGATACTACGAGCCGTGCAGCGACGACGGCCGATGCGCAGGCGGCCTGTTCTGCGCGGAACCCGGCAGCATCGATGTGTGCACCACCCTGTGTGTCGAGACCGCCGAGTGTGTCGAGGACCACGGGGAGGGCAGCTTCTGTAGTCTCGGGGGCGCGTGCCTCACCCGCTGCGACACCGACGAGGACTGCCCGCTCACGTCGTACTGCGACACCCGAGAGCGCGTTTGTGTGCGATGAGGATCGGCTTGGGTCTCGCGGCGTCGCTCCTCTTGGCGAGCGTGGCGAGCTGCGAGGTCGAGCCGACGCCCGCACCGATCATCACCGACTGGCGGGATCGGGTCCTCTACCAGATCGTCACCGACCGCTTCGCCAACGGCGATCCGTCCAATGACGACGCCGACGGCGCTACGCCCATGCCGGGCGATCTGCGGCGGGCGCAAGGCGGGGACTACCAAGGGATCGTCGATCACCTCGACTACATCGAGCACCTGGGCGCGAACGCGATCTGGATCTCGCCCATCGTGGCGAACGTCCCACGCCTCGAGGTAGGCGACGGCTACCACGGCTATTGGGCCAGCGACTTCACCACGCTGAATCCCCGATTCGGAACGCTCGAGGAGCTACAGACCTTGATCGCCGCCGCGCACCAGCGCGACATCGCGGTGATCGTGGATGTGGTGCCCAACCACGCGGGGCGGGTCTTCGACTACGACCTCGACGGAGATGGCGTGGGCGATCCCAATCCTGCGACGTCACCCCTCTACCGAACCACGCCCTACCAGCCCGTGATCTTCTCGTTCGCCCCGCACCTCTTCACGAACGCCTTCACCGAGACCACCATCGAGCTCACGGCAGAGCACTTTCACCGCCGGGGGATAGGCGATCTCGCCATCCCCGAAGAGCGACGCCATGGCGACTTCCCCGAGGGGCTGCGGGACCTAGACACCGAGGACCCGATCATCGAGGCGGCGCTGATCGAGACCTGGGTGCACTGGGCCAGCCTCCTCGATCTCGACGGCTTTCGGATCGACGCGGTCCCGCACGTCGATCGCGCGTTCTGGCCGCGCTTCTGCACAGCGCTCCGGCGACGTCTGGCGGCCGAGGGCAAGAGCAACTTCTACCTGGTGGGCGAGGTCTTCGAGACCAACGTCGAGCGCCTGCTCCCCTGGCTCGAGGAAGGATCGATCGACGCGACGTTCGACTTCCCACTCAAGTTCGAGGTGATCGACTCGGTGATCCTCGCGGGCCTTCCGCCGAGCGGCGCACGAGCCGCGCTGGAGACGAACCGCACGCGCTTTCGATCCACCCCACAGCCCGATGGGATCGGCCTCGATCCTTGGCAGGCGCGCGTGGCGTTCGGCGACAGCCACGACGTCACCCGGTTGCGTGCCGCGCTCGACGATCCCTTCGCCGTCGATCAGGCGCTCACGCTCCTCTTCACCGTCGATGCGATCCCGCTCGTCTACTACGGCACCGAGCAAGATCTGGCGGGCGGTGGCGGGCACCTGGGACGCGAGCCTCTGTGGGACGCGGGCTACGACGAGAGTGCGCCGACCTATCAGCTGATCCGCTTGCTCGCCTCGCTGCGCCGTGACTCGGTGGCGCTGCGACGAGGGCGCCTGGTCGTGCGTTTCTTGAGCGAGGTGGGCGGCGCCGCGCTGGACACCGAGGTGCCGGACGCAGGCCTCATCGTGTTCGAGCGGATCGAGGGCGACGCCCAAGCGCTCGTCGCGCTCAACACCCACCCGAGCCACACGAGCGAAGTGACCGTCGAGACCGCCCTGATCCCGGGGACGGTGATCGATCGCCTGAGCGGCGCACCCTTCGTCGTCCAAGACGGGATGGTCACGCTCAGCGTACCCCCACGATCCAGCCTGATCCTCCTGCCGTAGACGGCGAACCCAGATCCGCGTCGAGCATCAGCAGCGTCAAGCAAAGGCACGCGCGGGTGCGCCGCGAGATTGACGATCGACATCCGTTCGCGTGACGCTGCAACCCAGGGCGAATCCTTCGTCGAAAATTGGACATCGCTCGCGAGCCTCGTCAACGGTCCGCGGATGACCCGTCTGCCCGTCTCGCTCCCCCTGCTCGCGGCCCTGCTCGCGGCCCTGCTCGGATGTGCGCTGTTGGGATGTGGGGCACCTGCCACCGACGCGCGCTTCGCGACGCCGGAGGCGACGGTGGCGACGCTGCTGCGGGCCTACGATCTCGAGGACGTCTCCCAAGACGAGGTCCGCGCGCGCTTGGCGGCACACTCGCGCATTCACCTTCGTGACCATGAGAGCTACGAGGCCTGCTTCGCGGACCTGAGCACCCACCCCGCCGATCAAGGGTTGGCGGGCTATGTGGTGGGCGCCCTAGCCGCCGGCAAAGACGAACTCCGCTACCACCGCGAAGGGGATCGCGCGACGGTCTCTCCTGCGGAGGGCGTCGAGATCGTGATGCGTCGAGGTGAGGATGGGGCGTACCGCGTGGTGCTCGCGCGCAGCGTCCCGCGCGAGGTCCGCGCTCGGATGGCCTCACTCGCCGAGCACGCCGAGGGCCGGGTGGCCCGCGGTCTACCGACGGACTGATGCCCTGGGACCGGGTACCGGCCCTAGAAAACGAAGGTCACCGTCGGAAGATCTCGCGGACCGGGACGACCTCGATGCGCTCTCGCGAAATCCCAATGCGCAGTCGTGCCACGTCGGCGTCCAGCGCGAGCGCGGTCTCCGGCAGCGTGACGCCCTCGGCATAGGTCATCGGCGAAGCCGTCTCACTCGCCATCGCGTCCGCCAAGCGAGCGGCGTCCGGCGCGACGATAGCTATCTCGAGGTGCGACGGATCGATGTGCCGGCGGATCGCCGCGTTCACCTCGCCTGCGGTGAGGCTCGCCCAGCTGGCCCGCAGCGCATCGAGCCACGCCGCGTCACGCCCATAGAACGCGTCGTCGATGGCGAAACCCAGCCGCCGCGACTCGGTCTGCAAGAAGAGCGCGTAGTAGCCCTCGAGGTACGCCCGCATCCGCGAGACTTCCTCCTCGGTGAGCCCGGTCTCCACGAAGCGGCGGAGGTGATGGATCGCCAGACGCATCGCGAAGTGCGCTTGCTCGGGCCGCAGTGGCCGAAGCCAGATCGAGAAGTACTGCTCGCGCATCGCCGCGTTCGGCGCGGGGAACGTGCTCCAGCCGTCCTGCACGAAGTGCTCGGGATAGGCGTAGTCGCCGTAGTTCATCCCGCGGACCTCGCGGATCTCCTGCATCAGCACCCCGACGAACTGACGGTGCTGCCCCAGCCACGAGGTGGCCAGCACCAGCGCCGCGTAGTCGGGATCACCTCGGGTCACATCCAGCGGAAGGCCCATCGAGACCGCGGTCGCGCTGGCTTCGGGCTTGTCGAGGATGCGCACCCTCGCCGCGTGGCTGGGCGCGGGCGGAAGGACCGCGCGACCCACGCAAGCGTCGGTGTTCAACACCGCGAGCTCGCGCGCGGCGCGCGCCGCAAAGCTCGCCGGGTAGTTGCCGCTCAACCCGATCGTCATGCGGCCCGGACAGAAGGCGCGCGATCGATGAGCTCGCAGATCGTCGACCGACAGCGCAGCGAGCGCCTCCTCGGTGCCAAGCTCGGGGTGCGCATACGGATGTCCCTCGAAGAGCATCGAGAGCAGAAGCGCCTTGCCCAGCGCCTCATCTCCTTGCCCTCGCAGACCGAGCAGTAGCTCGCTGCTCGCCTGCGCGCGCACCCGGGCGAAATCCGTAGCGGTCATCTGCGGACGCGTGAGCACGTCGCGCAAGATCCCCCACACCTCTTCGAGCCAGACGGCGGGCATGCGTGCCACGAACACCGTCTGATCGCGACCCACCCGCGCGCCGAGCGTCGCCGCGGTAGGGAACAGCCGCGCGGTCAACGCGGCGTAGTCCAGATCACCCGCCCCGCCTTCGCTCATCAGTCGCGCGGTCAGCGAGGTCAGCCCTTCGCGGCCCTCGGGATCGTCCGCTGAGCCCGCGTCGAACGCGATGCGGATGGTGACCGTCGCCGAGGTATCCGAGCGGTGCTCGATCACCACCGGCGCCTCGCGGAGCGGCTCGCGCTCCAGCACCCGAGCGCTCGAGGTCTCCTCGGTCGGCCCGTCGTGACGCGGGGGATACTCGCGCGGCGCGGGCGACGCGGCACCGCAGCCGAAGAGCGACACCAACACGAACAACGTGATCGAGCGCTTCATGACGCACCTCCTTCGCTCGCCACGGCAAGTGGGGGTGACATGGTCACCACGAAGCGACGCGACGCGGTGAGGTAGCGGCCCGCCGCCGCCCGAAGATCAGCGTCTGTCACCCCGCTGATGGCCTCGAGGTAGTGGCGCACGACGTCGAGGTCCTCAGCGACTGCGAGGTAGCTCGCCAAGAAATTCGCTGCCGACGCCGGCGTCTCCAAGGCCATCGCGAACGAGCCCGAGAGATGACTGCGGATCCCCGCGATGCGCGAGGCATCGATCTCGCCCCGCGCCACCGCGTCCAGCGCGCCCTGCAGCGCGTCGATGATCGGATCGAAGGCGGGCGCGCCCGCGCTGCTCGCGAGCTCCGCGTTCACCATGAAGAGCCCGGGATCGCGCGACTGCTCGCCGAGGCCGCTCGAGATGGCCAACACGCTCTGCTCGTTGACCACGAGCCGCTGGTAGAGCGGCGCGCTCTCGGCGAACGCGTAGAGGTACAAGAACTGAAGCGCCGCCGTCTCCCGGAGCGCCGCCGTCGTGGTGGCCGCCGTAGGACGGGCCGCGCTGCCTGCGAACGCCGGCGCTCGCCAGCCCACGAACATCTGCGGGGAGGTCGGCCCCTCCCACGTCAGATCCCGCCGACCGCCCGCGGTGGGTTCGGGCTCGACGGGAATCCGCGGACGATCGCGCCGACCGCGCCAGCCGTCGTAGCGCGCGTGGATCTCGGTCATCAGCGCGGCCTGATCGAAGTCCCCGACCACGATCACCGTGACGTCATCCGGGGTGTAGTAGCGCCGGAAGAATGTGCGTGAGTAGTCGAAGTAGCCGGGCATCGCTTCCACGTCGGCGAGGTAGCCGATGGTCGTGTGTCCATACGTGTGACGGGTGAACGCGAGCTGGGAGATCGCCTCCCACATGGGCTGCGAGGGATCGCTCGACCACACCTGGTACTCGCCCCGCACCGCGCCGGCCTCGGTGCGGAAAGCGGCCTCGGCGTACGAGAGGTTCTGGAAGCGATCGGCCTCGAGCTCCACCAACATCGAGAGCGAGCTGGTGGGCGCGACGATCGTGTAGCAAGTGTAGTCGTTGGTGGTGTACGCGTTGCCATCCGCGCCGACGGCGGTGAGCCGTGCGCCGTACTCCTCGGCCGGGTGCGCTTCGGTCCCCCGGAACATCATGTGCTCGAAGAAGTGTGCGAAGCCGGTGTGTCCTGCCTCCACTTCGTCGCGCGATCCAGCGCGCACCAGCGTGTAGTACGCGACGATCCCGGGGCTGGCCCACGGCACCATCACGACGCGCATCCCGTTGCGGAGCGTCTCGATGTGCGGTGCGCCACCCAGGATGCTGTCGAGGCCTGGCGTAGGCTCGACGCGGGCCATCAGGAGGGGCACGTCCTGCGCTCGAGCGGGTGTGGCGGACGCGAGCCCGAGCAACAGCAGCGCGGCGCCGAGGGCGCCTCCAGATCGTTGGGTCATGGCGCACGGCATATCGCAGCTGTGTGCGCGGTCAAAAGACGGCGCGTCAGCAAATGCACGTCGAGGCCCCTCGGAGCGCATGTTTCGCGGGGAATCCGCTCGAATGCCCGGCACGGAGCGTGTATCAGAGCCGGCCGTCATGTCCCTTCGTCTTCGCCTCCTCGGTCTGCTCCTGTCGATCCTCATCGCGAGCTGTGGTGCCCGCACCGGCGTGGGTGATCCGTTCGCGGACGACACCCCCCGCCTCGATGGAGGTCTCTTCGACGTCCCCTTCGATCGCCCCGATGTTCGTCCCGATGTGCCGGGGCTCGACGCGCCGTTCGCCGATGTGCCGGGGCTCGATGCACCCGACGCGCCGCTCGACACCCCCCCCGATGTCCCGACCGACCGCGGCTGCATCTCTATCGACGATCGCTGCGGCGGCGAGCTCTGTGGCGACGGTGAGGACGGCGACTGCGACGGAGAAGTCGACGAGGACTGCGCCTGCGCGCCGGGTGAAGTCCAGAGCTGCTTTGATGGACCCCCAGGACGTCGCGGCATCGGCGCGTGCACCGACGGCACCCAGACCTGCGAGATGTCGGGCACCTGGGGACCCTGCGAGGGCGGGATTGGTCCCACCGAGGACGTGTGCAACGGCCTCGACAACCTGTGTGATGGCTGCTCGCAGCGCCTGGACTGCCCCATCGACTGCCCCGGCCCCGGCGATCCGCGCATCGCAGATCTGGTGCCCTTCGAGGCCCAAGCGCTGGTCGGTCGCAACTTCTATCCCGGCATGGCGCGCTCCTATCGCTGGAGCATCACCGGCGGTCCGTGCGATGGGATAGCGCCCGGTCTCAACAGCTTCGAGTTGGTCGGCGCGACGAGAGAGACCGCGACCTTCACCCCGCGTCTGTCGGGCGACTACACCGTCACTCTCACGGTCATCACGGTCGAAGGGACGCGCCTCACCTGCAGCTGGGTGCAGCACGTAGTCGGCCCCGGCCTGCGCATCGAGATGTGTTACCCGGAGAGCGAGACCCAGGATCTCGATCTCGCCGTCCACCGTCCAGGATCGTTCACCGACTGGTACGCGCGGCGCGCCACGGCCACCGACATCACCCGCGACGCCTGCAGCTGGGCTAACTGCGAGGCAATGATCCGCGGCGGCCCGGGCTATGTCCGCGCGAACTGGGGCTACATGCCCTCCCCCCTCAGCGAGTGCGAGAACGGACCTCAAGGCGCCGCGTGGCGCACCTTGGGCTTCTGCGGCAACCCCCGCCTCGACATCGACAACAACCTCGCAGAGGGCGTGGGGCTCCCCGAGAACATCAACATCGACGCGCCTGGTGATGGCGAGACGTTCCGGGTGATGGTGCAGAACTGGACCGGGCTGCCGGCCCACCCAGTGGTGAACGTGTACTGCGCTGGTCGACGCATCGCGACGTACGGCGCCAGTCCCGATCGGGTCCCCGACTACGAGGGACGTTCGGGCGACATGAGCGCGGGCGCGATGTGGCGGGTGGTGGACGTGACCACCCACGTCGATGCCGCCGGCGAGCTCACCTGCGACGCCCTCGCGCTGCATCCGCCGGGCAGCACCACCGGCTACTACGTCACCTACGACGACGGACGCTACTGATTCTCCTCGGGCGGAGCGCTCGCAATCTCGCGGAACGTCGTGTCCTCCACCCGGTAACTGATGCCCTGATCGACTGCGAAGGCTGCATGCTCGAAGAGGGCCCCGAGAATTGCGACAACGGGATCGACGACGACTGCGACGAACAGATCGACTGCTTCGACACGGGCTGCTGCGCGGCGCCGTCCTGCAACCAACGGGCTTGCGGTGGCGGCGGTCTTCGCTGCTGCAGCGGACGCTGCGCCAACACCTGGAACGAGGCCGAGAACTGCGGCGGCTGCGGCATCCTCTGCGCAACCGGGCGGATCTGCGATCGCCCCTCGAACGGGACCGGACCGATGGCAGCGGCCGCGTGCCGCTGTGCGCTCGGTGCGGGCGAGTGCGGCGCCCGACGGTGCGTCGAGCACGGCGGCACCAACTTCTGCGACTGCGTCGATGACGGTGACTGCCGGGGGGGGGCGAGCGTGTGCGCTATGCAGAGCGGCGATCGCCACGCCTGCAACATCCCCTGAGGCTACGCGCGCTCTTTGCTGCGCTTGCGAGCGTTGGCGCGGAAGCGGAGGTTCAACGCCTCCACGCTCACGGAGAACGCCAGCGGGAAGTAGATGTAGCCTTTGGGCACGTGGTGGCCGAAGCCATCGGCCACCAGCATGGCGCCGATGAGCACCAAGAACGCCAGCGCGAGGATCTTCACGCTGGGGTTGCCGTTCACGAATCGACCGACCGGCCTCGCGAACGCCACCATGATCACCACGGCGATCAGCACCGCGGTCACCATCACCCAGATCTGCTCCGGAGGAACCATCCCGACGGCGGTGATGATCGAGTCCAGGGAGAAGACCAAGTCGATCATCACGATCTGCACCAGGATCTTCCTCAAGCTGGCCGGTGCGGCCTCCCCACCCTCGTCCTCATCCGCTTGGACCTTGTGGTGAATCTCCGTGGTGGCCTTGCCGATCAAGAAGAGCCCGCCGCCGAGCAAGATCAGGTCACGCCCCGAGAACGGACGGTCGAACGCGGTGAACAGGGCACCCGTCAGCTGCATCATCGCGCCGATCGTGAAGAGCAGGCCGATGCGCAGGACCACGCTCAAACCGATGCCTATACGCGTCGCGGACGCGCGCTGCGCCTCGGGAAGCCGCGCCACCAACACCGAGATGAAGACCAAGTTGTCGATCCCCAGCACCACCTCCATCAGGATGAGTGTGAGCAGATCGATCCAGGTACTGAGCTCTTCGATGCCGGCGAACATCCAGCTTGATATCAGGCCGCCCTCCGCGCGTCATGGCGCGGGCCGCGGCGATCTCCCCGAGCAGCTCTCGACCGTTCGTCGCGACGACGCGCCCCTCCTCGAGGCGGAGGGCCTGTCCCTCGTAGCCAGTGAGCGCGAAAGCCCTCCATCACCAGGGCGCCTGCGCGCTCGGCGATCGGCCGCGCGATGGAGAGGATCTGCTCGAGCTCTTGCATCGGCCGCGTCTAGCACGGTGCGGAACTACGGAGCGCGAGGCGCGCGATCAGCCGGTCGTAGAGACCGCCGAAGTCGCCGTTCGACATGATGACGATCACGTCGCCGCGCTCCGCGCGCTGAACGATGGCGGTCTCCACCGCCGGCACATCCAACGGCGCCACCGCGTCGATCCCGTGACCGCGAAGGACCGACGCGATCGCGTCCACATCCAGGCGCTCACCGTCCGCGATGTTCTTGCGACCGACCGGCGCGAGCACCACCGCCTCCGCCGAATAGAACGCCTCGCCATACGCCGCTTGGTGCAGGTTGCGCGAGGCGGTCGCGCTCCGCGGCTCGAAGACCGCGATGAGTTTCCCCTCTGGGTGCCGGGCCTTCACCCCAGCGAGCGTCTCCCGCACCGCCGTCGGATGATGCGCGAAGTCGTCGTACACCAGGACGCCGCCCGCCTCAGCGAGCAGCTCCTGACGCCGCTTGAGCCCGCGAAAACCGCGGAGTGCCTGGCTCAGATCCGTGACCGGCAGGGTTCCGTTCGAGGTCTCGCAGCACAGGGCGATCGCGGCGGTCGCGTTCCGCACGTTGTGGGTCCCCATCATCGGCGAGAGCACCGTGCCTGCGCTGGTGCCGCCCACGAAGAGCTCGAAGGGCTGGGCGCCGCCTTGCGACGCGATGGGCGCCGCGACCCAGGTCACTTCGGACTCGCCCGTCTCATCGCCCTGCACCGCGTAGAACACCACCCGACAGCGCGCGCGACTCGCCACCTCGCGTACCCGGGCATCGCCCGCCCACGCCACGAGCACTCCGTCCTCGGGGATCCGCTCGATCAGCCCTTGGTAGGCCGAGAGGTAGCTCGCCTCGTCGGGGTAGATGTCGATGTGATCGTGCTCGATCGACGTGAGGATCGTGGCCCACGGCTTGTACCGCCAGAATTTCGGGCTCTTCTCGAAGAACGCCGAGTCGTACTCGTCGCCCTCGATCACGAAGGGAGACGTGTCACCCCCCACCCTGAAGCTCTCGGGAAAATCTCTCGGGATTGCACCGACGAAGAGCCCGGGGTCCTTCCCCACCCGATCCAACAGATACGCGAGCAGCGTCGTGGTGGTGGACTTGCCGTGGGTGCCCGCCACCACGAAGCCACGTCGTTCGCTCAAGTACATCGTCTCGAGCGCGCCGGCCATCGAGGTCACCCTCAGGCCCCCATCGATCGCGGCGCGGGCCTCGGGGTTGTCCTTGCGGCAGACGTTGCCCACCACCACCAGATCGGGACCATCCGCCACGTGCTCCGCATCGAACCCAGTGCGGGTCTCGACGCCGTAGCGCTGGAGCGCCTCGCCCATCGGGGGATAGAACGCGACATCGCTCCCGGTGACCCGATGGCCTTGCGACGCCAAGAGACCCGCGAGCGTGCCCATCCCCGTTCCCGCGACCCCGATCAGATGAACGTGCATGGCGGCGCGGGTTTAGCAGTCAGCCTCCGTGCGGCCCAGCCGAGCGCGTATCCTTGCGACCCATGTCACTCCGCTTCGGGCAGATCACGGGTGCTGGAAAGGCCGATGGGCTCGATGGACCGATGATGGTCGCTGGTGCCGCCGAGGTCGGCGATGTCGTGGGCCTCGATCCCGACGGAAAGGTGACCGAAGTGCTCGCTGCCGCAGGCTCGGCCCGCGCGGCGCTTTACGGGATCGCCGCCGAGCTGGGTTTGAACCCCTACTTCAGCCCGGAGGTCGACGCCGAGACCCAGACGCTCTTGGCCTCGAACGCAGTGAACGATCCGTCGCTGGACGATCTCATCGAATCACCCTTCTGCACCATCGACGGCCCCCACTCGCGTGACCTCGATCAGGCGCTGCACATCGAGCGCAACGGCGACGGCTTCGTCCTGCACTACGCGCTCGCCGACGCAGCGCATTTCGTCGCCCGCGGCTCGGCGCTCTTCGCGAACTCCATGGCGCGCGGCGCGAGCTATTATTTTCCGGGTTTCGCCATCCCGATGCTGCCGCGCCCGCTCTCCGAGGGCTTGGTCTCGCTCAACCCCGACGGACCACGGCGCGCACTCGTCTTCAGCACCGAGCTGAACGCCGCGGGAGAGCACCTTCGGACGTCGGTCTCCCGCGCCCGCATCCGGAGCCGCAACAAGCTCGCGTGGAAACAGGTCCAGCAGCTCTACGACTCGCCCGAGAAGGCCGGCGCGCTGAAGGACAGCGAGGTCGGGCCGAGCCTGGGCCTGCTGCGCGAGCTGGGCGAGCTCCTCCTCGATCGGGCCGAGAGCCGCGATCTGGTGCGCTACCACCGCGAAGAGGTCGAGGTGTCGTTGGATAGCGAAGGGCTCTCGTTCGTCGTCGAGCGCGCCGCCCGCGAGCGCGTCGAGCTCTACAACGAGCAGCTCTCGCTCTTGGTGAACGGCGAAGGCGCGCGTCTCTTGCGCGAACACCCCAGCCCCGATGTGGAGCCTATCTATCGAGTGCATCCCGCACCCGATGCCGAGCGCCTCGAGAACCTGAGGCAGACCCTCGAGCACATCGCCGCGCACCATCACCTGCCTGAGCGGTTCGTGTGGAAGAAGGGCAGCTCGCTCGCGCGCTACATCGCGAACCTCCCGCGGCCCGACGACGCGTCGCAGCCTGACGCCATTCGCCGGATCACCCGCGTGCTCGAACGCCAAGCGATCGTGGCCAACCTCCGCTCGCACTACACCACCGATCCGGGCGAGCACTATGGCGTCGGATTGGATCCCTACGGTCGCTTCAGTGCGCCCATGCGCGAAGTGGTCGGGGTCTTTCTGCACCAAGAGACCATCGAGGCGTTCGGTCTCTCGAGCGCATCTCCCTCGGCGCGTGACCCGGCGCTGCGTGAGCGCGTCGTCCAGGCGGGCAACCGCTCCCGTGATCTACAGCGGAGGGTCTCGGACGCAGGCAACCGCTTCGTGATCGATCGACTCTTCCGCCGCGATCTCGAGCTGGCAGTCGGCGAGCGCCCTGAACGAACGGCGACGGTCATGGGCATCCTGGGCAACAAGATCCACGTCTCGCTCGATGCGCCCGCCCTCGATCTGAAGCTCTACCTGCGCGAGCTGGGCAAGGTGCTGGGTGGGATCTGGCTGAAGCCGAGCGACGACGGTGTCTCGCTGCTCGAAGAGAAGACGGGCAAGGTCCTCTTCTCGGTGGGCGACGCGCTAGCACTCCGCACCATCGAACTCGATCGCCAGAGCGATCGCTGGATCCTCGCTCCTCGACGATTGGAGTCGACATGAGCCAGTACGCCATCGCCCTCCGCGACGTGGAGGCCGCGCGGATCCGCATCGCGCTGCCCTCCACCCCCGTGATGACCTCGCACGCGCTCGATGCGATCGCAGGACGTCATCTCTTCTTCAAGTGCGAGAGCTTTCAGAAGACCGGCTCGTTCAAGGCCCGCGGCGCCATGAGCGCCGTCAGCGCGCTCGATCCCGACGTCGCCTCGCGCGGCGTGGTGACCCACAGCTCGGGCAACCACGCGCAAGCGCTCGCGTGGGCGGCCGGCACCCGGGGCATCCCCTGCTTCGTGGTGATGCCGACGAACGCCCCGGAGGCCAAGCGCGCCGCGGTGCTGAGCTACGGAGGACGCATCACCGACTGCGAGCCCACCTTGGCCGCGCGGGTCAGCGGGTGCGCAAAGATCCAGGCGGAGACCGGCGCCACCCTGATCCCGCCTTTCGATCATCCGCTCGTGATCGCTGGCCAAGGCACGCTCGCCCTCGAGCTGCTGGAGCAGGTCCCGAAGCTCACCCACGTGATCGTCCCGGTGGGCGGCGGCGGCCTCATCGCCGGCATCACCCTGGCCCTCCGCGAGCATGCACCCGAGGTGATCGTGATCGGCGCGGAGCCCGCCAACGCGGATGACGCCGCGCGGAGCAAAGCGTCCGGCGAGCGCCTCGAGCAGCTCGCGCCCGACACCATCGCCGATGGCCTGCGGACCAGCCTCGGCGAGCTCACTTGGCCCGTAGTGCGCGATCTCGTCGCCCGGATCGTCACCCCGAGCGAGGAAGAGATCGCAGCCGCGATGCGCCTGGTGTTCACCCGGCTGAAGGTCGTGATCGAACCCAGCGCAGGCGTCAGCGCGGCCGCGGCGCTTCGTGCCGCCGAGCTCGCGCCCAAGGGCGCGCAGATAGCCGTCGTCCTCTGCGGCGGCAACGTCGATCTCGATCACCTACCCTGGTGATGATGATGCTTCGCCTCGCCGTCGTGATTTCACTCTGGCTCTGCGGCTGCGAGAGCTTCCCCGCGGACAACTATTCCGAGGCCTGCACCACGGACGCCGACTGCCTCGCGCCGTGGCGGTGTCTCGACTGGGGAGCCGCCGGAATTACGCCGGGCGGTCTGCGCTGCTCGGTTCCTTGCGAGAGCGTCGACGAGTGTCCCCGTGTGAGCGACTGAGCCTCCAAACGCACGAAGCCCGCGCTCTTCAGCACGGGCCCCGCGGGAGTCGCTCGTCGGAGCTACTCGGCAGCTGCCTTGCTCGCTGCAGGCCGGTCGTAGTCGATCGAGCGATCGAGCATCTCGGCGAGATCGAGCTGCTCGACCTCGTCCTTCTTGTTCTGCTCGTTGATGCCGTCCGAGAGCATCGTCATGCAGAAGGGGCAGCCGCTCGCCACCTTCGTCGCGCCAGTGTCGAGGAGCTGCAAGGTGCGCTTGGTGTTCACCCGCTGCTTGCCGTGCTCCTCTTCTTTCCACATCTGCGCGCCGCCCGCGCCACAGCAGAGGCCCTTGTTCTTGTTCCAGTAGTCGACCTCGACGAGGGTGACGCCGGGGATGCGCGACAAGATCTCGCGCGGCGCTTCGTAGATGTCGTTGTAGCGGCCGAGGTAGCAGCTGTCGTGGTAGGCGACCTTCGCGTTGACCTCTTTGGTCGGCGTCAGCACACCGCGCGCGAGCAGCCCATTCAGGAACTCCGCGTGGTGGATCACGTCGTACTTACCGCCGAAGCTGGGGTACTCGTTCTTGATGCTGTTGAAGCAGTGGGGGCAGGCGGTGAGGATGGTCTTCTTGTCGACGCCCATCCCGTTCAGCGTCTCGACGTTGGCCTGCGCGAGCGTCTGGAACAGGAACTCGTTGCCCGCGCGCCGCGCCGGATCCCCAGTGCAGGTCGCCTCGCTGCCCATGACCGCCCAGTCCACGCCCGCATGATCGAGCAGCTTGGCCACCGCCCTGGCGACCTTCTTGGCCCGGTCGTCGTACTCAGCCGCGCAGCCTACCCAGTAGACCACCTCGGCGTCGGGATGATCGGCGAGGAAGCGGATCTTCACGCCGTCCTTCTCCGCATCCTTGGCCCAGTTGCCCCGATCGCTCGCCGGCAGGTTCCACGGGTTGCCGTTGACCTCCATCGCGCGGAAGGCCTTCTGAAGATCCTTCGGGAACTCGTTCTTGATCATCATCTCGGCGCGCCGCATCTCGACGATCTTGTCGACGTAGGAGATGTTCACCGGGCACAGCTCTTCACAGGCACGGCAGGTAGTGCAGGCCCAGAGGACGTCGGGGGTGATGATGTCGGAGATGAGCTCGACCGGCTGAGCCTTGCGGAAGTACGCGCCCTCGGGCGGATCACCGTGCACCTGCGCGTCGGGATCGAGCGCGTCCCCGCCAGGCAGCTCGATGCCCGCGTTGCCCAAGAAGTGGGTCTCGAGATCGTAGAGGTGATCCCTGAGCGCGAGCGTGAAGTGCTTGGGGCTGAGCTTCTTGCCCGTGGTGTACGCCGGGCAGTTGTCACTGCAGCGACCGCACTCGGTGCAGGTGTAGAGATCGAGCGCGTGCTTCCAGCTGAGGTGCTCGATCTTGGAGATGCCGATGGGCTCCTCGCGCTCGATCTTGCCCTCGATGTCCTCGACGTCCGGGAGCTTGCCCTTGGGCTCGAGGCTCCCGAAGAACACGTTCGGCAAGGACGTGATGACGTGAAAGTGCTTGCTGAACGGGAGCATGTTCAGAAACAGAAGCACCCAGGTCGCGTGCCACCAGAAGCCGACGTGCTCGAGCACCAGCTGGCTCGACGCGCTCAGCCCGGAGAACGCGACGGCGAGCGCCGAGCCGAATGGCGCCCACCACACCCAGTGCGTCTCGCCCGCGAACGCCATCCGCCCGCCGACGTAGAGCATGTCGGCGAACATCATCGTGATGATGATGAACAGCACGAGAAGGCCCTCGCCCGAGAGCGTCATCCGACGCTCGCGCTTGATGAGGCGGTAGTAGACGAAGACGAACGAGCCCACGATGGCGCCCATCGCCGCGAGCTCCTTGATGAGCGAGTAGCCCTTGCCGAACAGGTGCTCTTCGCTGAGGAGCCCGAAGAAGTCGAAGCTCGGAACGAAGGCGCGTCCCCACAGGAGCACGGTGTTGAGCAGCAGCACCTGGAAGGCGAGAAAGATCGCGATGTGGGCGTAGCCCGCGGCTTGGTAGTGCCCGCCGGGCATCTTCTTTTGCCCGAGCGCGTAGGTCACCACGTTGGTGATGCGGTCGAGCAGACCGAGATCATCGAGTCGGACTTCGGGCTCAGGGGAGGTGACCATCAACAGGCGCCACCGCCGCTGTGCGCTCCAGGCGAACATCGACAGCGTCAGGATGAAGATGAGCGTCATCGCGATAGGGCTCATACCGCGCGAGATACCTGGAAACAGACGGAAAGTCCACGGACCGCCGTGATGAATGACGGTTCAGTCTGCACCCCTACCGGAAGTGGAGAACCGACACGCCTCTCGACGCTCGATACTCCGTGATACGGCGCCCTACTCGCGAACGGAGGCCGCGTGAATGACGTCTCCGCGCGTCAGTCGCTCGGCGATCTCCATCCCTTCGATGACCCGCGCGAACGCGGTGTAGCGACCGTCGAGATGCGGTTGGGACGTCAACGTGATGAAGAACTGACTCCCGCCTGTGTCACGCCCAGCGAGCGCCATACCCACCACCCCTCGCTCGTAGTGCACCCGGTTGTCCTCGCAGCGCTGCGACCAACCCGGGCCGCCATACCCATCCCCACGCGGATCTCCGCCCTGGACGACGAACGCGGGAACGACGCGATGGAAGGTCAGCCCATCGTAGAACCCGGCGCGCACCAGGCCGACGAAGCGGGAGGTGGTGCTCGGCGCCCAGTCCGGTCGCAGCTCGAGGGCGATGTCACCTCGGCTCGTCGCGAGCACCACCACGATCGGATCGGACCCCACCAACTCACGTTCCGTGATGGGGTTCGGGGGCGCCGCGAAGTGGCCCTCGGGCGGCGCCAGGTCGAGTTCCTCCAGCGATGACAGGGCGGCCTCGCGAACAGCGAGCGCGTGATGCAGCGCGAGCCCGAGCGCTATCGTCGCGAGGCTCGCTTCGCGCGCTGCGTGAACGGCGCCTAGCGTCGTGACCAATCCTTCGAGATCGTCCGACGCGCGAAAGCGGGTGGCGGCTGTCCGCACCGCCTCGAGACTCGCGGCGTCAGGCCACGCCTCGGCAACCTCGGGAGGCGCGCCGGCCAGAAGATCACTCAAAGCCGCTGCGTCATGCGCGCTCACGGCCGCCCGAAACTGGTGGGACAGCGCGTCGAGCGCCGCGATCACCACGCCATCGTCCTCGTCCCCTGCGAGGGTCAACAGGAGCGAGCGACCGTCGGGATGCGTCATCGTGCCCAACGCTCCGGCCACGGCTTCCCGGACCACGACCGCTTCGTCTCCCACGAGACGCGTCAGGTACGCGGTCCTCTCCCGCTCGGCACCGTCGAGTAGGCCCACGATCTCGGCGGCCAACCGGTGACGCTCCACGTCGTCGATCTCCTCCCCGCCACATCGGTCCACCCGACTCGGCCAGCCGCGACCGAGGTCCACCAGCCGCGCTAGCGCGCAGTGAACCAGCGCATGGTCGTGATCGGTCGGCGATGTCTCAGCAAAGAGTGATTGGGCGGCCTGACTCACGGCGGTCGTCCTCGCCATCGCCGCCGGGAGTGCCTCGATCGCGCCGAGGAGCGCGTTCATTGCCCGAGGCGCCTGGGGAGTTGCGAGGACCCGCCCGTGCATCTCGCGTAGCGCGTTCGCCATTGGACGCTCGGCCTCCGTCCGCGCGCCCAACGCACGGAACGCTTGGACCGCGACGTCTAGATCCGGATCGCTAAGGGACGGGATCAGAGCGGCCATCGGAGTGTCCGGGCCACGACCCAACGCGCGCACGGTCATCGCTCGCACTTCGGGGTCGGGATCGTTGAGCGCCCTGACCAAGTCGTCGCTGAGATGTTCGGTCGGGGGTCCTCGAAGGACCGCGTGCGCGCAGGCGATGCGCACACCGCGCTCGCGCTCATCGCCCACCCGAGCGGCGACCCGCGTCAGGAGATCGGTGCCGAGGCTCCGATGGTCCAACCCGTAGCTGGCTACGGCATCACAGGCTGCACCTCGCTCCTCAGGTGAGTCCGCCCCCAATGCGGACGCGAGCGCGGCCAGCGCCGACTCCCCTCCGACGCGACCCAGATCTCGGAGATGCTCTGCGCGAATGAGCGGATCGTGCTCACTGGCGAGGGCGGCGAGCAGCGCTCCGTCGAGCGCCGCTCCCTCAGGCCCAAGAACGCCGAGACCGAGCGAGGCTTGGACCCGCACCCTGGGATCTGGATCCCGGAGAGCGCGCAGCAAGTGGGGCACGGCTTGCGGGTCGTGTAGCCGCGCGAGACCCAACACCGCGCGCGCTCGGACGACGGCGAGCCGGGAGTCCAGATGCGGGAGGAACGGATCCAGCCGGCGGGCATCGGTGGCGACGGTGGCCTCGGCGACCCCGAATCGACTGGACTCCTCCTCCCGCGTTCCGAGAGGTGTCTCGACGGGAGGGGCAACACCCTCCCCACAGGAACAGAGCAACACGAGCGCCAGAAGATGCCTCATCGGGGCCCATTGAAGCGTCCCCTGACGCCGCTGGCAACAGTTCTGCGTCCCGTTTCACGTGGAACATGTATTGATTTCATTCGTGAATTTTTCATAGCTGCGTTTCACGTGCAACAGTCCTCACCCCCTCCCCCGTTCGTTCACTACCAAACCCAAGCCATCCAATGACCTCTCCCCGCCTCCTCCCCACTCCATCCCTCGACGCCCTCGACTCTCTGAGACATACGAGCGACGTGCGCTTCCCCGACCACGTCCGCGCCCAGCTGAGCGCACTTCGGACCTCGTCCCTCCACCGCACCCTCCTGACCCTCGATGGGCCGACCGGGGCGACTGTCGACATCCAGGGTCGCACGTACATCCAGCTCGCGAGCAACGACTACCTCGCCCTCGCCCACCACCCCCGGCTGACCGCTGCGATCGCTACGGGTGCCGAGCGCAATGGGGGAGGCGCCGGCGCGTCCCGGCTCATCACGGGTCACCAGCGGGTCCATGCCGATGCCGAGCGCGCCCTCGCCGAGTTCATGCACCAGCCGGCCGCCCTCCTCTTTCCTACGGGGTACATGGCCAACGTCGGGGCCATCCAAGCGCTGGTAGGGCGTGGTGACCTCGTCCTCTCCGACGCGCTGAACCACGCGAGCCTGATCGATGGATGTCGCCTCTCGGGCGCCAAGGTGCTCGTCTATCCCCACCGCGACGTCGCTGCAGCGCGGGCACTCCTCGAGACCCACCGCCCCCATCACCGCGCGGCCCTGCTGGTGACCGACGCCATTTTCTCGATGGACGCCACCGCAGCGCCCCTGCTCGAACTCCGCGCCGTGGCCGTGGCCCATGACACCGGCCTCCTCGTCGACGAAGCGCACGCCCTCGGGGTGATGGGTCCGCAAGGCGCTGGACTGCTCGCAGCCCTCGGGGCCCAAGCCGATGTCGTGATTGGCACGCTCGGCAAAGCCCTCGGCCTGATGGGCGCGTTCGCGAGCGGCAGCCCTGACGTCGTCGACCTCCTCCTCAACCGCGCGCGCAGCTTCGTCTTCGCCACCGCGCTCTCCCCTGCCATCGCTGCGGCCATACCCGACGCTGTCGACTTGGTTCGGGCGGCGGACGACCGCCGCTCCCGCCTACGGGACGCCACGACCGCCCTCGCCGAGGGACTGCTCGAGCGCGGCTACGATGTCCGCCCCGGGGTAGGACCCATCCTTCCTGTCTGGGTCGGCGACTCGGCGGACGCGGTCGCTCTCTCGAACGTACTCTGGGAGAGAGGCGTACTCGCGCGTGCCATTCGACCCCCGACGGTTCCTCCGGGTACCGCGCGCCTCCGAGTCGTCCCCACCGCGTCGACCACGCCCGAACTCGTGCGCCAGGCGCTCGCCGCGTTCCCGTGAACCGCGGCCTCTTCATCAGCGGCACGGGCACCGGGGTTGGCAAGACATGGCTCACGCGGGGTTTGGCCCGCCTCGCCACCAACGCGGGGATCAAGGTTGCCGCCCTCAAGCCCATCGAGACTGGTGTGTCCGGACATCCCGAGGACGCCTTGCGCATCGCGCGCGCCGCCCATCGACCCGAGCTCGCGTTCGCTCCCGGTCTGGCCCGACGGGAGCGACCGGTCAGCCCCTATGCCGCTCAGCTCGCGGGCGAAGCGCCCATCGATCTCGACGACGTCCGTCGGGCGACGGAGGGTGCGGCTGCACACTCGGACTTGCTCCTCGTCGAGGGCGCTGGTGGGCTCTTCGTCCCGATCGACGCGACCCACGATCTCATCGCGCTAGTCGCTGCACTCGACCTCCCCTTGGTGCTCGTCGCCCCAAACCGACTCGGCGTCCTCTCCGATGCCATCGCCACCGTTCTTGCCGCACGCACCGTCGGCATCGAGCCCATCGCCATCGTCCTCACGCCCATCGGACGGGATGAGAGTTCTTCGAGCAACGCGGACATCCTCGCGGAGCGCCTCCAACTCGAAGTTCGCACCCTCGATTCGAGCGAGGACGACGACGACGCGCTCGCGGCGTGTGTCGCCAAGGCCGGCCTGGATCACCTCCTAGGGCTCGGCCGCCCCACTCGACCATAGGCCGCATCTGTTGGTTATCATTGCGCTTATCGTGTCGCGACTGAATAGACCCCAACTCCGCTGGGGACGAACTGGGGACGCGTAGTGGTCTCCCGCCCGAGCGTGATAGGTTCCGCTACACCGCATGAGCGAAACCTCTCCGCGGAGCGACGGCTCCGAAACCGCGTCCCAGCCCGTACACACCGAGGTCGAGGTCGCGGACAGCGCGCTTCTCCTCGCGTTGACGGGTGCTGGTGGCGCCAACCTTCAGACCCTCGAGCGCACGTTCGGCGTGAACGCTGGCGTACGTGGAAACCTGATCTTTCTTCGTGGTTCCAAGGACGCTGTCGCCGAAGCAGAACGCGCGGTGCACGAAATCCTCTCGGTACTCGCGAGCGGCAAGCTCAAGGACGGCGACGTCGAGCGGACGCTGATCACGCTGAAGCGCCACCCCGAGGCCAACCTCGAGGCGCTGGTCGGCGACGTCGTGCTTCAGACGCCGCGTCGATCGATCGTCGCCAAGACGGTGATGCAGCAACGCTACGTGCAGGCCATGCGCGGGCACGACATCGTGTTCGGCATCGGTCCAGCCGGCACCGGGAAAACGTACCTGGCGATGGCGATGGCCGTGCGCGCGCTGATGGAGAAGCGGGTCAAGCGCATCATCCTCACCCGCCCTGCCGTCGAGGCCGGCGAGCGGCTGGGATTCCTCCCTGGGGATCTTGCCGAGAAGGTGAATCCTTACCTGAGACCCCTCTACGATGCGCTTCACGACATGATGGACGTGGAGAAAGCCGACGCGCTGATCGAGCGCAAAGTCGTCGAGGTCGCGCCGCTCGCGTTCATGCGCGGCCGCACCCTGAACGACAGCTGGGTGATCCTCGACGAGGCGCAGAACAGCACCGTCGAGCAGATGCGGATGTTCCTCACCCGCCTGGGCTTTGGGAGCAAAGCAATCATCACCGGCGACGTCACCCAAACGGATCTGCCCGGCAACACCAAGAGCGGCCTCATCGACGCGGTGCGACTGCTCGATGGCGTCGAGGGGATCTCGTCCATTCAGTTCACGGACGCAGACGTCGTCCGTCATCCGCTCGTCGCGCGCATCGTTCGGGCCTACGAGGCCCGCGATGCTTCTCGCGAGAGCGAGCGCGAGGAGCGACGGGCGCGGCGGGATCGGGCGTTCACCGGCACCGAGGTCGACCGCGAGCGAGAGGGATGACGTGAGCAGCGGGGCGCAGGACGGTCACGACACGGAGATGGGTGACCTGTCCCCTGCAGTCATCACCCGCGCCATCGAGATCGAGCCCCGCCTGGGCGAGGGCATGCGCATCGAGTTGCATGGTCTGTTGACCGAAGTGCAGCGCGGTGAAGCGCTCGTCGTCGTCGCGCCCATCGCCGCACTCTCACGGGCCGCCCTCGACCCCTATCTCGTGCGCGTCGCTGAAGGACACTGCGGCGTCGTGCTGATCGGCCACTTGCCCGACGGAACGCTCGAGCGTCTGCCCAAGGCGGCGATCATCGGGCAGGTCCCCGATCTGGTGTCGGCCGACGGGCTCTACCTCGCTCTCAGCGGAGCGCTGGAGCGGGTCGAGCTACGCGTCGCCGCCGAGCGACGCGGTCGTTGGCTCAACCGCTACCGCTACGAGCTCGGAGAGCTGATCGAGATCTCGCGCGCCATCTCGCAAGAGCGCGATCTCGATCGGTTGCTCGACACCATCCTGGTCAAGAGCCGCTTCATCACCGGCGCGGACGCCGGATCGATCTACGTGATCGAGACGACCCCACCCGCCATCGAGGGCGGCCCGCCCGAGAAGCGCATGCGCTTCAAGCTCTCGCAGAACGAGTCGATAAGCTTCGCGTCCAGCGAGTTCACGATTCCGATGAGCACCCGCTCCATTGCCGGCACGGCCGCGGTGACCCGCAAGGCGATCAACATCCCCGACGTGTACGAGCTGATCGTCCCCGACGCCGTGGGCGAGGAGCCGATCGACACGCTGCGCGACTCCGTTCTGCCCGATGGCGCGTCGCGCGTGAGCTTCGATCCCAGCTTCGATCAGAAGGTCGGCTACCGCACCAAGTCCATGATCGCGGTCCCGATGATCTCGGCGCAGGACGACGTGATCGGCGTCATTCAGCTGATCAACAAGAAGACCGATCCTCGCACCAAGATCACGCCCGAGACCGTGGACTCCGCGGTGGTCGCGTTCGATCAGCGCAGCGAAGACCTGCTCGCGACCCTCGCGTCGCAAGCCGGGATCGCCCTCGAGAACGCGCTGCTCTACGACGAGATCCGGAAGATCTTCGAGGGCTTCGTGCGCGCCAGTGTGCAGGCGATCGAGCAGCGTGATCCCACCACCTCGGGTCACAGTCTGCGGGTCTCCCTGTTGTCCGTCGGACTCGCAGAGGCGGTCGACCGGCTCGCCGACGGTCCCTACGCCCGCGTGCGCTTCAACAAGCGCGATCTCCTCGAGCTCGAGTACGCGTCGCTCTTGCACGACTTCGGCAAGATCGGGGTGCGCGAAGAGGTCTTGGTCAAAGCCAAGAAGCTCTATCCCCACCAGTTCGAGGGAGTGAAGCGACGCTTCGAGTTTGCCGAACTCTTGGCGGAGCGCGACGCCCTCGGACGGAAGCTCCGCGCGCTCTCGGAGGGTGCTGGACCCGACGCCCTACAGCGCATCGATGCGGAGCTCGAGGCACGACGCGCGCATCTTCGCTCCCAGCTCGACACCATCGCCGCCGCCAACGAGCCCACCGTTCTCAAAGAGGGTGACTTCACCAAGATCGCGGAGATCAGCAAGGAGCGCTACCGCGACCTCTGCGGTCACGAACATCCGATGCTCGACGAGGACGAGGTCATTTCCCTCCAAGTGACTCGAGGGTCGCTGCACGAGAAGGAGATCGCGGAGATCCGCTCGCACGTGGTGCACACCAAGGAGTTCCTCTCGAGCATTCCCTGGGGAAAGAACTTCGTGAACGTGCCCTTGCTCGCTGGCGCACACCACGAGCGCCTGAACGGCAATGGTTACCCCGACGGTCGCATGGCGGCGCAGATCCCCGTCGGCAGCAAGATCATGACGATCGCGGATATCTTCGATGCCCTCACCGCGCGTGACCGGCCCTACAAGAAGGCCATGCCCATCGCGCGCGCGCTGGACATCCTGGGCTTCGAGGTGAAGGACGGACACATCGATCCCGATCTGGTGCGGACCTTCACCGAGGCCGAAGTCTGGAAACGGGTCGAAGGGATTAGCTAGCCGGAGACGCGACCTGCGCAAACGGTCCAGTCGACCCGGTTTCCCTCCACCTGAATCAGTTCGGCTCGCGTCGTAGTCAAGAACACCTGTCCTCCGAGCTCGCCGAGCAGCTCGAAGAACCGCGCGGTGCGAAGCCTGTCGAGTTCGCTCGACACGTCGTCGAGCAAGAGCACTGGAATCCTGCCGGTGCGCTCACGTAACACGGTGAGCTCCGCTATCCGCAGCGCCAACACCAGGACCCGCTGCTGCCCTTGGGAGGCATGTTGCTTCGCGCTCCCCGATTTGACCCCGAGTTCGATGTCGTCGCCGTGCGGACCCTCGCCGGTGAATCCCCTCGCGAGATCCTTCTCTAGACTCCCCTTGAGTGCCTCGAGGAGGTTTGTGGCGACCCGGGGCCTATATCGAATCTTCAACGGGACATCCTCGCCGGCGATCCGGGCGAACGCTACGTGGGCGGGCGCGGAGAGAAAACCCAACACCCGATCACGGCTCGAGATGATCTGCGCGCCGAGCGACGACAACAACGGATCGAACGCGGTGACGGCTCTCCTATCGACGTCCTCCATCTTCAGCAGCCGATTGCGACTCCGCAGCGCTTTGAGGTAGTCGCGCAGCGTGACCCCGTAGCTGGGATCCATCTCGGTGAGAATCCTATCCAACAGGGTCCGTCGACCTTCGGGAGAGCCCTGCGCGAGTGAGAGATCCCCCGGATGAAAGAGAACCGTGGGAAGGACGCCCAACCAACCCAGGGTCGAGCGAGGACGCTTTCCGTCGAGCGTCGGCGAACGCGCCTGACCCCGCGACAGTCGCACCTCGAGCCGATGGGCCAGAGGATGGGTATTCGTGAGAATCGAGAGCTCGGCGCGATCTTGCCCGGCCTGAATCAGATCGTCGGTGTTCGCACCTCGAAAACTGTCGAGCGCGGACGCATAGCGAATCCCCTCGAGGACGTTGCTCTTCCCCTGACCATTCTCGCCCGAGAGAACGTTGAAGCGCGGACCAGGCGTCAGCAGCAGCGGCTCGAGATTGCGAAAACCACGCAGCCGGAGCTCCGCGACCTGGAGCGGCTCGGCGATGGCTTCCGTCAAATCCGCATGGGCATGACGACGCCCACGAACGCGTTGGGATCACTCGCCGGACGAACGACCCCGGGATCGAGTTCTCCCGCGAGCTCGAGCGCCACCTGATCGTCGCCCAACGCGTTGACCGCATCGAGAAGATACTTCGCGTTGAATCCAATGGTGACGTCCGCGCCAGCGTAGTCCACGTCGAGTTCCTCGGAGCCCTCACCGAGATCGGGATTCTCGCTGACGATGCGCAGGCTACCAGCAGTCACCTGAAAGCGGACCCCACCGGACTTGTCGCTCGAGACCAAGCTCATCCGGCGCAGCGCCTCGACGAGGCCCGCACGGGACACCACGACGCGCTTGTCCTGATTCTGAGGGATCACCTTGGCATAGGGAGGGAACTGCTCCTCGGCGAGCTTCACCGAGAGCATGAGTCCTTCGCGCGCGAAGAAGGCGCTGCCGCCGTGGACGGCCACACCGATCTGAAGGGGCTCGTCCTTGCTGGCGCCTTTGCCCTCGGCCTTGATGTCGTCGAGCATGCGGCGCAGCTCGCCGATGCCCTTCTGCGGCACGAGCATGGCGAAGCGCACCATCGAGGCGCCTTCACGCAGCCGGGCTTCCGCCTTGGAGAGCCGGTGTCCGTCCGTGGTGACCATCCGGACCACTTTGCCCTCGCCCTCGAAGAGCGCACCCGACAGGTGAGGACGGGTATCGTCGGTCGACATCGAGAATGCCGTCTTGGCGATGAGGTCGGCGAGAACGTCGACGTCGAGATGGGCCATCTCGGTTCCTGCAGGGAGTGCGGGGAGCGGCGGAAAGTCGTCACCAGGCATCCCTGGGATTCGATAGCGCACCTTGCCAGAGCGGATCTCGGCGCCGTGATTGGGGCCCACGGTGAATGTCACGTCGCCTTCGGGGAGATTCTTCGCGATGTCGAAGAACATCCGCGCCGACACGGCAACCGAACCCCCTCGCTTGACCTCACAGGGCGCGCTCGCCGACACCCCGAGATAGAGATCCGTGCCGGCGAACCGCAAGGTCGCGGTGTCCGCCGTCTGCACCAGCACGTTGGACAAGATGGGCATCGCGCTCTTCTTGTCGGCGACCGCGTGCGTGCGAACCAGTCCACGAAGGAGGTTCTTCTTGCTGATCACGAGCTCCATGCGAAGGCGCTTTCTGGATCCGCGTCGGGCGGAGTGCGAGCCGGCCGTTCACGCCAAGACCGCGGCGCGAAGAGGCACTGATGAAGTAAGAGAGAGAAGAGAATTTCTCTGTTCGTCTTCATAACAGGTCCTGTGGCAAGCGGGTAGAAGTTGGTAAACCAAAGAATTCGTTGGGTTTTGTGGGCTCGACGGAGGCGCGGACCGATGGGGAGTGACTGGGGATGAAGCGGGCACGGGTTCAGCGGTCGGGTGAGCTAGGGGATGGCTCCCGACGAGTCCGCAGGTGGCGCGCAGGAGATCCACAGGCCTTCCCCAGTGCGTATACACACGGGAAGGGCCCTCAGGAGCCTTCAGACGGGGGTGCGCCCGTCGGCCGTACCCAGCGCTCGGTACAGCTCGGGGCGACGGTCGCGGAAGAAGCCCCAGCTCGCCCGGTATTCGTGGATGCTCGCGCGATCGAAGCTCGCCATCGCGAGACCCTCTTCGTCTCGGCTCAACTCAGCGAGCTTGTCGCCGCGCATGTCGCAGCAGAATGAGCTGCCGTAGAAGCTCTGCCACTCTTCCTGGCCGATTCGGTTTGCCGCAACCACGGGAGTCGCGTTGCTCACGGCGTGTCCGACCATGGCGCGCTGCCAGGGATCTTTGGTGTCGACCCCGTTGGGCTCGGTGCCGATGGCGGTGGGATAGAGGAGGATCTCGGCGCCGCCTAGCACCATCGCGCGCGCGCACTCGGGATACCACTGGTCCCAACAGATCCCTACCCCAACCTGGCCGACTCGGGTGTCGAATACGCGAAACCCGGTGTCGCCGGGTCGGAAGTAGTATTTCTCCTCGTAGCCGGGGCCATCGGGGATGTGGCTCTTGCGGTAGAGGCCGAGGACCTCACCGGTCGCGTCGATCGTCGCGACGCTGTTGTAGTAGGCGTTGTTCGCTCGCTCGAAGAACGAGATCGGAATCACCACCTCGAGCTCTTTGGCGAGCGTCGCGAATCGCGCGATGGTGACGTTACCTTCGAAGGGACGCGCCCACGAGAAGAACGTCTCGCTCTCGGTCCGGCAGAAGTACGGACCCTCGAAGAGCTCGGGCGGGAGCACCAACTGCGCGCCGCGTTTGGCGGCCTCGCGCACGTGCCCTTCGATCCGCGTGATGTTGTTCTCGCGGGTGTCGTTCAGGGGACACTGGATGGCAGCGACGGAGATGGCGGCGGGGAGCGTGCTCATGGCCGCCAGCGTGGTTCACGCGGCCGACGCTGCAAGCGCGCGATCGATCGCGGCGCGGAGCACCGGATCATCGGGGGTGGTCTTGGGCCCGAAGCGGGCCACGATCTCACCCTCCCGATCGACCACGAACTTCTCGAAGTTCCACGAAACGTCCCCAGCCCCTGCGGGCTGGGTCTCGGTGCTCGTGAGCGCGGCGTAGAGGGGATGCCTCGTAGGACCGTTCACGTCGATCTTCGAGAACAGCGGGAAGGTCACGTCGAACTTGGTCTCGCAGAACGACTTGATGTCGGCCTCGCTCCCAGGTTCTTGCCCTCCGAACTGGTTGCACGGAAAACCAAGCACCGTGAGCCCCGCGTCGCTGAGCTCCCGATGGAGCTGCTCGAGGCCGGCGTAGTGTGGTGTGAGGCCGCATTGGCTAGCGACGTTCACCACCAGGAGCACCCGCCCGCCATATGCGCTCAGGGACTTGGGTTCACCATCGATGGTCTGGACCTCGAGATCGGAGACGTTTGCCATGGCGCGATGAGAGGCCTGTCGAGGGCGCGCCGTCAACCCCGATGATGATGGGAGCTCAGGGCAGGATGCGGGCACGCTCGATGTAGTCGAGCTCGCCGAACTCGGCGCGCAGATACGGGTTGCCCTCGCGCACGATGCGGCCCTGGTTGGGTCCGCGACCGCGCGGGGGCCCATCGCCATAGCCGTTGTAGAGGCGGCTCACCGTCGTCATGTCGCGGACTCGACCGAACGGGGCGAACCCCATGGGATCGAGGTTGGTGTTGTCCGCGGTGTTGATGAAGAACTGGGTGGCGCGGGAGTTGGGCATGCTGGTCGCTGCGAAGCTGACCATCCCCACGGTGTTGCTCTGGGTCCGGGGATCGTCGGGGATGCTGGCGCCGTTCCAGACGCCGGCGAGCGCAGGGATCCCGGGCAGGCCGGCCTGGGCCATGAAGCTCTCGACGACTCGGAAGAACGCAACGTCGGTCAGCAGTCCGGAGCGGACCATGTTGTAGAAGCGGTCCGCGCCATTTGGTGCCCAGGCGCGGGTCACGTCGATGACGATCGGGCCTTCGGAGGTCAAGAGCTCGACCGCGTAGGTGTCGGGCGCGCGCTCGGTGAAGTTGGCGGGGTCCGCGAGGCGGGCATCCGTCCCTTCGGGCAGGGTGACCGTGGGACGGGGCGCCTCGTCGGCAACGGGCGCGACGGGCGCGGGTCGGCCGCTCTCGCCTTCTTCGCCCAGCCCTTCGCTGTGCTCCTCGCGGTGGGGTCGGAAGCCAGGCTCGGCGGGGCCCGAGCAGGCGGCGAGGAGCAACGTGATCGAAACGAGCGAGATCGAGATCGGACGCGACATGGCGCGAGTGATAACGCGGGGGTCGCGGGCGTACCACGCCGCTGGCGTAAGTGGGCAGCGGACCCGGTCCTCGGGCACACTGCGGGTAGTCATGAACACCCTCCGATCCCTGGCCGTCTCGGCGGAGCATCCGGCGGGCGCGATCATCCACCGAGGCGAGCCCAAGGCGGTACTGCGACCGGTGGAGCTGCGGGATGCAGAGCTCCTCTCGGTCGCCATCCACGACAGCGGTGTGGAGCTGCGGCAGTACATGCTGTGGGCGCACCAGCCGCAGACCCCGCTCGAGCAGCTCGAGCGCATCAAGCTCTCGCTGGCGGAGTACTTGGTGGGCCGCAGCCTGCAGATGGTCCTCACATCGCCTGAGGGCCAGCTGATGGCGATCGGGGGAATGGAGCGCCGCGTCCCCTTGAACCAGCGCGGTTGGGAGATCGGCTACTGGACCCCCACGCCGCTGGCGGGACGCGGCTACGCCACACTCACCACCAAGCTGCTCACCCTCTATGCGTTCGATCTACTCGGCGCCGACCGGGTGCAGGTCTTGATCGACGAGAGCAACGTGAAGAGCCTTCGGGTCGCACAGAAGTGCGGCTTTCTGGAGGAGGGACGCCTCTCGAACGTCACCACCGAGCCTCCGAGTGAAGCGGTCGCCCGAGGCTACCGTCGGGCCTCGCGCTGCGCACTCCTGGCGCTGACGCCGAGCAGCTACGCTGCGCAGCCGTGGGTGGCTTCGCTGCGTCGCCAGCTCGAGGTGAAAAACCTGCTCGGCTACACCATCACCGGGTTCTGGTCTTGACAGGTCCCTAATTTAGCGTCCCAAAGAGCGTGCGAGCCTCTTTGTCGCGCCGCGACCTCGCTCGCTGCCCATCGCGCCCCAGGCGCCGCGTGCTCGGCGATACCTTCCTTTGGCGCCCGAGGTTCGCTCGATCGATGAGCGCGCCCGACCGCTCCACGCGGTGTGGGAGATCACCCTCGCGTGTGATCTGGCGCGCCGTCACTGCGGCTCGCGCGCGGGGACGAGCCCGAGATCTCCTGCAGCCCCACGACCTCTCGAGCTCTTTCCCCTGTTGGGCGGCTGAAGACGCGTTGTGATGCAGCTGGGGTGCGGCTCTGGCCGGGCCCGCGGTCGCACCGTAGAAGACTTGTGGGGCTTCTGCCGGGGCTGCTATTACGCCAATGAATGTCGCGCGGGCTGCACCTGGACTTCTTTCGTGCTCTTCGGGAAAGCGGGCAACAATCCCTATTGCCACCACTGGGCGCTGGAGCATCAGTGCCGAGGCTTCGACATCGTGCTCGAGAACATCGACACTCTCCCTGACGACCCAAGGACTTCACCATGAATGACGCTCTCTCTCCCTGTTCGCAGTGTGCCCGCCACGTCCGGGTGGGCAGCACCCATTGCCCGTTTTGCGACGTCGCAACGCCAGTGCTGAGCAACTCGGTGACCCGTCCCGCCCAGCGGATGGGTCGGGCGGCGATGATGGCGTTCGGCACGGCTGTCTTGGCGAGCAGCGCGCTGACTGGGTGCGGCGGCGGTGAGGACGGTGGATCGGATCACAGCACCGAGCATCAGCGCACCGAGTCGCACGTCACCGCGGGCGATGAGTCGACCAACAGCGGAGGGCACGGCGAAGATCCGAACGCTTCGCATGACCCCGAGGGTGCGGACGGCGTGCACGACGACACATCGCCGCAGCCGCACCCCGACGAGGGCGGGCCCGTCGCGGCGGATGACGCTCCGGCGCCCAGCTCGCCCTAGCTCCCCCGACGTTCACGCCCCCCGGCGTGGTCATCGTGGGCATAGGAGAGGGCGGGATTTGAACCCGCGATAGGCTTTCACCTATGCTCGCTTAGCAAGCGAGTACCATCGGCCACTCGGTCACCTCTCCGAGCGAGGCACGCTCCCGAGAGAGGCGCGTTCGCTCCCCCGGGGCGAACCGAGGGACGGCGTTCTTAGCGGGCGTCCCTCGCCGAGTCAATTCCGCGTATCGTGCGCCGGGTGACCCGCACCGTCGGAACCCTCGCCCTGCTCTCGTGGATGACCGCGTTCGCTCCAGCCCCCGCGCGCGCGTGCTCGTGCATGGCCACCACAGTCGAGGACGCCATCGCCTCGTCTTCCGCCATCTTCGAGGCGCGGGTAGAGCGCGTGGAGCCTGATGGAGCGGTCCTCGTGGTCACCCTGGCGGTGACCCAGGCCTGGGCGGGCGTGGAGGGTGAGCACGTCACCGTTCGCACCCGCGGCGACTCGGCGGCGTGCGGATTTCCTTTCGAGGAAGGCGGGCGCTATCTGGTCTTCGCGACCGGCGAGTCCGAGCAGCTCGCGGTCTCCCTCTGCTCACACACCGCCCGGATCGAGGACGCAGCCGCCGATCGGGGAGCGCTGGGTGCTGGGGTCATCCCCGTCGATGTGGTCGACGAGAGCGTCGAGTCGGTGCGCCCTCCGCGGACTGAGCCTCCCGCGCGTGGCGGCTGCGCCAGCTGCGCGGCGAGCCGCGGCACCATGCATCCAGCCTTCTCGCTGACGCTGGCCCTGTGGCTCCTGAGCCGTCTCCGCAAAAACCGGCCTTGACTAGAAAACCGCCTTTGCTAGAAGCGCGAGCGGAGAGCTGGCCGAGTGGTCGATGGCGCTTGATTCGAAATCAAGAGTGCCCTTACGGGTACCATGGGTTCAAATCCCATGCTCTCCTCTGAACGACTCGAACCGCTAGGTTCCTCAACAGGAACCGAGTGGGACCCCGACCATCCATCGGGGTTTCGTCGTCCGTCCCTTCCGCTTGATCGCGGAGGGACGGAAGACGGCCGAGCCGTTGGAGAGGTGACCGAGTGGCCGAAGGTGCTCGACTGGAAATCGTGTGTACCGAAAGGTACCGTGGGTTCGAATCCCACCCTCTCCGTTTGCAGTAGTTGGTGATGCAGTAATTGGTGATTCCAGGGGGACGGATCACCGGAGGATCTGGACCCGGTCGCCCTGGATCTCCAAGACCTCGGTGGGTCCGCCGTAGTGGTCGGCTAGGCCTACGTCGATTCGGTAGACCCGATCGTCGCAGGCCGAGCTGATCCCAGCCGGTTGCACCGTGTGGCCCACGACCATCCGTCGAGCGCTGAGGATCTCGAGGGCGCTGGCGAGCTCCGCGCATACGGTTGCGTCCGGATCGAGGGCGTACCCGCGGTGCCAGACCGGGCTCTCCTCGCCGCTCAAGGAGGCCGCGAGCGGCCCCGCGCCGCTCAAGAACGTCCGCATGTCGCCGTTGATGCGGTCGAGCCCCAGCCGTGCGGCGCTGGGGGTGATGCCGCCGTGCACCAAGACGGTGTCGCCCACCCGGATCGCCGTCGCGTGCGCCGCGAGTCGCCGCGCGATGGGTCCACCGGGCGCGAACGCCGCCGTTCGACCCCGCACCCCTCGGGGCCCCGAGCCCGGGCGAGCGTACTCGGCGAAGTCCTCGAAGCCGCCCTCTGTGACGTAGCGGAAATCGCCTTGGGCGTTCATCAGCTCGTGGTTGCCGTTCAAGACGATCACCCGGCCGCCCGCGTCCTGTGCCTCTCGCTCCAGCGCGTCGAGTCGATCGAGGATCGCCTCCTCGTCGTCACCGCGATCGAGAACGTCACCCGTTTGCACCACCCAGAGCGAGCCTCCCGTCCAGTGACCGTCGGGGCCGATCGCGCCGCCGAGGCGCAGCGCACCGAGCAGCGCGTCGAGATCGCCGTGCACGTCGCCTATCGCGACGAGGCGGGCGGGCGCTGGCAGCGTCGACGGCGGCAGTGCGGCGATGGGCTCGCTCGCGCGCACCGTCGAGGCATGACGGGTGCGATGCGCACGAGGAGGCTCGGTCGAGGTGCAGCCCGTAAGGGCGAGGGAGAGCACGAGCGCGAGCCAGCGCGTCACGAGCGGCGAGGACACCCGGAAGGGATACGACGCTCGCTCGTGGTGGGCGAGACCGCATCGAAGAACGCGAGCGGTCACTCCGAGAGCGCCGGGTAGCGGGTGCGGGTGAAGCTCGGTGCGGCCATTCGGATCAGCAGAAGGAGTGAGGCGCTCGAGCAGCCGCCGCGTCGTTCATTCATGGCACGAGGGTAGCGGGCTCCGCGGTTCTTGCGCTGCTTGCTGCTCGGCCTCACACCGGCGCCCGTGAGCACGCCGCCCGAAGCCGATCGTCGTCGCTGGGTGATCCTCTTGGGCGCGCTCACGGCGCTCGGTCCGCTGGCGATCGACGCGTACCTGCCCACGCTCCCCACCATTCAGCGCGAGCTCGCCACCACCTCGGGGGCGGTGCAGCTGACGCTGTCCGCCTATTTCGCGGGGCTCACGGTGGGTCAGCTCTTCTGGGGTCCGCTAGCGGATAGGCTGGGGCGCAAGAAGCCGCTGGTGGTGGGCCTGCTGCTCTACGCCGTAGGCTCATTGGCTTGCGCAGCGTCTCCCTCGATCGAGTGGCTGGCGGCGTCACGCGCGTTGCAAGCGCTCGGAGGCTCGGCGGGCGTGGTGGTGGTGCGCGCAGTGGTCCGCGATCGATGGGCGGGAAGGGCAGGGGCCGAGATCATGTCGAGCATCGTGCTCGTGATGGGCGCGGCACCGATCCTCGCGCCGAGCCTGGGCGGCCTCATCCTCGGGATCTGGGGCTGGCGTGCGATCTTCGGCACGCTCGCGGTGGCGGCGATCGTGGTGCTGCTCGCGCTGTCTCGCGCACTGCCCGAGACCCACGTGCCGCCAGCGACGTCGGAGTCGCTCCTGCGCGGGGCGCGCGAGGTGATGCAGGACAAGCGCTTCGTCACCTACGCTCTGGCCAGCAGCTTCTCGCAGGCGGGCATGTTCGCGTACATCGCGGGCTCACCGTTCGTGTTCATCGAGATGCTTCACGTCGATCCAGGGGTGTTCGCCATCCTCTTCGGCACCAACGCCGCCGGCTTCGTCGCCAGCGCCCAGCTGAACCGGCGTCTTCTGCGCCGCTGGGAGCACACCGTGATCGCGATGGGCGCGAGTGTCGTCGGCAGCCTCATGGCGCTCTCGCTGTTGGGCCTCACGGCGAGCGCCGCGATGTCGCTCGTCCCCGCGGCGATGCTCGTGTTTCTCTACGTGGCGTGTCTGGGCCTCATCGCGTCGAACACGACGGCGGCGGCGCTCGAAGGACAAGGTCAGCGCGCGGGTCTCGGGTCCGCGCTCCTCGGCGCGGTGCAGTTCGCGTCAGCCGCGATCGCCTCGGCGATGGTGGGGGTGCTCGCCGACGGTACCGCGCGCCCGATGGCGTTGGTGATGACCACGTGCGCGGCGCTCGGCGTCGGTAGCGTGGCGCTGGGGCGCGGGACCGACCCACAGCCCGATGCGTTGCCCGCATCCTGAGAGTGCGGCTCCCGAGAGTGGAACGTCCTTGAGAATCTACTTGAGGCCGAGCTTGCGCTCGATGGCGTCGACCGCGCGTCCGATGCTCTCGTCGTGCCCTTCGAGCAGGCCAGCTATCTTCTTGTAGCCGCTCATCACCGTCGTGTGGTCTTTGCCGCCGAAGCGCCGACCGATCTCGGGGTAGCTCATGGTGAGCCGTTCGCGGGCGATCCACATCGCGATCATTCGGGGCTGGCTGACGCCGCGGTGACGTCGATCGCCGCAGAGCTCGCGCACGGTCAGCGCGAAGTACTCGGCGGTGGCCCGCTGGATGTCGTCGATGGTGGTGGCCCGCTCTGCGCGGTTCGTGGCGGTGCCCACGCCGAGCATCGAGCGGCTCAGCTCCAGATCGATCGGTCGACCGACCAGATCGGCGCGCATCGCGAGGCGCAGCAACGTCCCCTCGAGCTCACGCACGTTGCTCTCCACCCGCTGGGCGACGTAGAGCGCGACGTCGGCCGCCAAGGGGATGCGCTCCTGCTCGGCCTTCTTTTGGAGGATGGCTATCCGGGTGTCGAGTTCGGGCGCCTGGATGTCGGCGACCATGCCCCACTGGAAGCGGGAGACCAGGCGGTCCTGCATCTCGCCAATCTCTTGGGGGTACCTGTCGCTGGTGACCACGATCTGTTTGTCCGCGTGATAGAGCGCGTTGAACGTGTGGAAGAACTCTTCCTGCGTCTGCTCGCGGCCCGCGAGGAACTGGATGTCGTCGATCACCAGCACGTCGCAGTGCTGGCGATAGCGGGCCCGGAACTCGTCGATGCGGCGGTGCTGCAGCGCCCAGATGAACTCGTTGGTGAAGCGCTCCGCCGAGAGGAAGTAGACCCGGGCTTCGCTTCGCTCCGACTGCACCGCGTGACCGACAGCGTTCACCAGGTGGGTCTTGCCGAGGCCCACCTTGCTGTAGATGAAGAGCGGGTTGTAGCGCTTGCCCGGGCTCGCACTCGCTGCGACGCCAGCCGCGTGGGCCAGCTGGTTGCTCGGTCCGACGACGAAGTTGTCGAAGTTGTAGCGGGGGTTGAGCGCGTACTCGGCCGAGTCGGGGAGAGGCGTTTCACTCGGCGCTGCTACGGGGGCGGGCGCGCCGAAGGGGAGCTCGTAGTTGCGCCGCGATGGCATGCCCCGGCTCGGGGTGCCTCGGGTGCGCAAGCGCGCGGCGTTGGCCAGGGACGGAGGTCGCTGCGAGGGCGAGCGCTCGAGCTGCTCCAGCTGAAGCGCGGCCGTGCTGGTGGGCAACGCCATCCGGACAGGTGAGGGAGCAGGCGACGGATCTTCGGGGCTCGTGTCCATCTCTGGATCGCGATCGGCGGTCACCTCGGCGAGCGCCACCTCGATCTCGAGGCGAAGCACCTCCCCTGCCTCGGCGGTCAGGCACTTCGCGAGGTCCAGGCCGTAGTGGGCGTTCACCCAGTCGGCGTGGAAGCGGGAGGGGGCGCGCAAGAACACGTGCGGTGGCTCTATGCGATCGAGGCGCAGCGGCGCGAGCCAAGTCGCAAACGTCTGCTCGGAGAGCCGAGCGCGAAGTGGGCTCAGGGCTCGTTCCCAAAGCTCGAGCATCTCCCGAGAGGGGTCATCCTCGGAGGTATCCGATCCGCTGGCTGTCCACATCCCAGGCATCAACAAATCCTCATCAAAAACAGACACCTATGCACGTCCTCCACAAGCTATCCACAGCTCGTGGGGCGTCTCACCCGGTCTTTGGGCACCCGGTCTTTGGCACGCGTGGAGATCTTCTCGCCGGTGGTGAAGGGCTCCGGACGATCACCATCCGAGGTACCCCGCAGCGGGCTCTCTAAAGTAGACGGTGCCGGTCGCGCTCAACCGCCGGGGGACCCCTCGAAGACGAGGCAAACTAGTGAGAAATCAGGTGAAATTTAGGCGACAACGGGGTGCCGCGAAAGGAAGGCGACGCTAGCAAAGCGAGGTCGGTTCGTCTACGGGTGAGCACCCAGAAGTTCGTAAGTAGGTGAAAGCGCGTTCGAAATTTCGATCGAAAAATAGGGCTTGCGCGGGGGCCGCGGAGCCGACGGGAGCCGTCGTTCGGCAAGTGCTTGAGATCACGGGTGATCCCTCGCGGCGACGGATCAAACGTGATCCAGAACCCGCCGTCGAGACGGACAACCCTCATGATCTCAAGCGCCTAGCCATCGATCTTCGGCGAGTGGTCCTCCCTGCGGGCGAGCGGGAATCCGGAGGCCCCCGCGACGCGGTTTTCTGGCCGTGATCGCCCAAACCCAGTACACGCAGCCTCGTTCGATCCCCGACCGTGAGGAGCTCTCGATGCGTCTGCCCGCTTACTTCGTCGCGCTCGCCCTGTGCCTTGGTCCGCTCGCCTCGGCGCGCGCTCAAGAAGCAGTGGTGCCTCCGCCCGGAGAGGAGTTCGACACTACGCGCGGGATGGCGATGGGCCTCGGTGCGCGGGCTTCGGCGGCCTCTACCTCGGCGCTCGAATACAACCCCGCGAACCTCGCGCTGGCTCGCGTCTACCACATCGAGACGTTCGTCGGGTACCGGCCCCAGTCGACTCGCTTCGAGTTCGGAGCCGCGCTCATCGACTCCTTCAGCGCGCCGGTCGCGATGGGCGTCTCGTACCGGTACCTGCTCGGCAACGGTCAGTACGGACAGGCCGGCATGGAGGGTCGCGTGGGCCTCGCGGTGCCACTCGGTGACGCGTTCGCGATCGGCGTCGCGGGCCGCTACGTCTCCTTCACGCGCGAGGGGCCTCAGCCCGAGGGCGACAACCGTGGGCCCTACGCCGAGGGGATCACCTTCGACGCCTCGGTCCGGGTCACCCCGATAGCGGGCCTACACATCGCGGCGATTGGCCAGAACCTGATCGACTTCGGCAGCCCCTTGGTGCCGCGCCTGGTGGGTGGCTCGGCGAGCTACACCATCGACAACGTCTTCACGATCGCCATCGACGGCCTCGCGGATCTCTCGACCTTCACCTTCCCCGACGGGTCCCTTCGGCCCGAGGCGCTCCTCGGCGCGAGCGCGGAGTTTTTCACCGGCGAGATCCCGATCCGGGCCGGCTGGAGCTTCGATACCGGGCGGAGCATCCACTACATCACTGCGGGCCTGGGCTACACGACCTCCGAGTTCGGGATCGAGCTGAGCTACCGCCAGCAGATCTACGGCGACGACGACACCTGGCTCATGCTCGGCGGGCGCTACTTCTTTCATTGAGTTTCATTGAGTTTCATTGAGTCGATGCGGCCCGGAGCGCACGCTAGCTCGCCGTCGATGTTCGGGGACCGTCAGCCGTGAGAGCCAACCGCCGGGTCGAGTACGATCGACCGCTGGTGGGGGACATCGACCCCGAGGAGCGCTTCGAGCGTTTCCCCCGCGACTTCACGATGAAGGGGATGTTCTTCTCGCGCCTCTTGGATCTGGAGGACACCTCCTCTCGAGGCCCGTTGCTCGAGCGCATGAGCCTGCAGCTTCGAAAGCGACCTGCGCTGGGCCGCTACCTGCCGTTCTCCGACTATCCGCAAGTCGACTACTCGCGGCTGGCGTACGAGATCGCCGTCGCGCGCAACCCGGAGCTCGAGCCGGTCGAGGCGATGCGTCGCCTGGCGCGCCTGGACATCGCCACCTTCGCGGCGCTGCGAGATCGAGTACGACCTGGACAGCGAGTATGCGGGACGCTTCCACGTGCACCTTCTGCGCTAGCGTCCCAAGTTCCCTGCGATGAAGCCCCTGCTCGCGCCCGAGGTGCTCCGCTCGATCACCACGGAGCTGGTGGAGCGCATGCGGCACGACCTCATGATCGGCTTTCACTTTCGCAACGTCGATCCCGCGCGGCTGAGTGAGCTCGAGTACCAGCACGCCGCCGCGCAGCTCGGGCCCGAGATCATCGGCGTCGAGGTGGCTTACGTCGGGCGCTCGCTGAAGGTCGCCCACGCGGTGCACCGGATCCCCGGCGGCCACTTCGGGCGCAGGCGTGAGCTCTTGCGCCAGCTCTTGATCGAGCGCGCCATCGATCCGGTGGTGATGGCCCGTTGGCTGGAGCTCACCGACGCGGATCGGGCGCAGATCGTCCAAGACCGCGGCGAGTGTCACTGAGGCACATGGCTGAGATCGAGGTCCGCGGTCTCCAACAGGAGTACCGCGTCCACGAACGAGCCTCGGGCCTGCGCGCCGCGCTGCGTTCGCTGGTTCATCGGCCGCGCCTGTTGTCACGATTGGTGCAATCCGCGTCGGCGGCCAGGTGTGCTCGCACGGCACACCCACTCACGTTCCGTGCGGCTGGAACAGGATCCCATACGCCGAGGCACCTCCTGCGGCATCATGCGACCGATTTCGCCGCGATCTCGTGATCCTCCTACCGCCGCCCGATGACCCTATGGTACAGTCGGGCCTTCCGGCATGGCTGTAACGTGCCCCATCCATCTCGCCCCGAGGGGTGTGACGAGGATGGCGACTCAAGAGGTATCACCGGTGACGTCTGTTCGCCCCCTATCGACCCGGACGCCGTTTCCCCGGGACCTCACGGCCTCGCAGCTCGCTGTGGCGGCTCTGGTGGAGCGGGGTATCACCGACTTCTTCGGCGTCCCAGGCGGGCCGATCATACCGTTCTTCGACGCGATCCTCAGCAACCCGGCGACCACGCTGTATGAGCCTCGCCACGAGACGACGGCGGTCTTCGAGGCCATGGGTTTCTACCGTGCGACCCAGCGGACTCCGGTGGTGGTGGTGACCGCGGGCCCGGGCCTGACCAACGTCGTGACCGGCGTCGCCGCCGCGATGCTCGAGCGGGTGCCCCTGATCGTCGTCTGCGGTGATGTCGCGTGGTCCAGCACGGGTGAGCGGATGCTTCAAGACTCGGGCGAGGGTGGTCTGGCGGCAGAGCGAATGCTCGGCTCGGTCACCCGCATGACGACGCGCATCGCTCGCGCCGAGAGCGCGGCGTCCCAGATGATCGCTGCCGTCGCCATCGCCGAGGCGCCCGTGGATCCGGGCCCAGCGCTCGTGGTGTTCCCCATCGATCGATCTGCGCAGCGCAAGCCAGGCCCCAAGCTCGCGCACGCGGTGCGCCGGGTGACGATTCACGCCCCGCCCGATCCCGCGACGGTCTCCACCGTCGAGCAGCAGCTCCGTCGCGCGCAGCGACCTCTCTTGGTGCTGGGCGGCGCGTGTCGTAACGCCCAGCCGACCGTCGAGGCACTGGTCAACGCGCTCGGGATCCCCTTCATGACGACCCCGCGCGCCAAAGGGATCGTGTCCGAGGATCATCCGCTCTCGCTCCGGACCAGCGGCATGGCAGCGTCGTGGTGGGCGCGCCGCTACACCCAGGCCGGTGTGGACGCGTGCCTGGCATTGGGCACCGATCTGGATGACGTGTCGGTGCTCGGCACCCCGTTGGTCGCGCGGGGCGGCACGCTGACCCACGTCGATCTCGACGCGAGCGTGATCGGGCGCGGTGGGAACACGACCTTGGGTGTCGTCGCCGAGCTCGGCGGGTTCGCGAGTGCGCTGTTCGAGCGCGCGCGCCAACAGAACCAACAGCACGGTCCGAACGAGCGAGGCCTGGCGCTCGCGGAAGAGGCGCACGCGCAGAGCGCATTCGATGTGCCCGACTTCGCCACCGACGACGCGACGCTCATCCGTCCCCATCGGGTCATCGCGGATCTCGAGGCCGCGGCGCCTGCCGATACTCGCTTCGTCACCGACATCGGTGAGCACATGCTCTTCGCGCTGCACTACCTGACCGCGCGTCGTCCCGATGCGTTCACCATCCACCTGGGCCTGGGATCGATGGGATCGGGGATAGGGTCCGCCGTGGGTCAGGCGCTCGGGGATCCCAGCCGCCCGGTGTGCTGCATCTGTGGCGATGGCGGCATGGCGATGGTCGGGATGGAGCTGCTCACCGCGGTCCAGCACCGCCTACCCGTGCTCTTCGTGGTCTTCAACGACGCTCGCTACAACATGGTTTATCACGGCTACCGCCAGACCTTTGGGCGCGAGGCCGGCTGGAGCACCCCGCACGTCGACTTCGTCGCGTGGGCCCGGTCGATGGGGGCGAACGGTGAGCGCATCGATCACCCGGGCGAGATCGGTCCCGAGCATTTCCTCGGCCTCAAGCACGGCCCGATGGTGCTGGATGTCCGGCAGGACCCTGGCATTCGCATCAAGGGCGAGGGCCGTGTGGAGGCGATTCGTCAAATGTCCATGAGCACCAAGGAGCTCTGA